>Ga0183260_10000329_pt1 | contig 38971 bp, 38 predicted proteins | sample AntDrymUQ4972206_2_FD_129768 | JGI IMG/M metagenome (GOLD analysis project Ga0183260, IMG submission 129768) | Polar desert sand microbial communities from Dry Valleys, Antarctica - metaG UQ497 (22.06) (version 2) (version 2) | ecosystem: Environmental > Terrestrial > Soil > Desert | place... | reverse complement strand
GCCCGACGACAGCCGGCGACCTGGTGGAGCGACTGCTCGAGGGCGATCCGCGCGCTTTGGCGCGAGCGATCTCGCTGGTCGAGAACGCCGACGAGCTATCGCTCAAGCTGGTCAGCGCGATCTACCCGCGCACAGGTGGGGCGAACGTGGTCGGCGTCACCGGCGCCCCCGGCGTAGGCAAGTCGACGCTGATCGGCGCGCTCGTCAAGGTCGCCCGCAGAGCGGAGCTCGAGGTGGGAGTGCTGTCGGTCGACCCGACGTCTCCGTTCAGCGATGGCGCGCTGCTGGGCGATCGAGTTCGCCTGGTCGACCACTTCCTGGACGCGGGCGTGTTCATTCGGTCGATGGCCAGCCGGGGGACCGTCGGCGGCCTGTCGGAGGCGGCGCTTGAGGCGGTCCTGCTGATGGATGCCGCTGGAAAGGAGGAGATCTTCGTGGAGACCGTCGGCGCCGGTCAGGGCGACGTTGACCTGCTCAACCACGCCGACACGGTCGTGGTGGCGCTGATGCCGGGCTCGGGCGACTCGGTTCAGGCGCTCAAGGCGGGCGTCATGGAGATCCCGCACATCATCGTCATCAACAAGGCAGACCACCCACTTGCGCAGACCATGGTCAAAGAGGTCCGCGCCGTTCTCGCGCTCGGCTCGCCGGAGGGCTGGCGCACGCCGATCGTCAGCGCCAACGCCGTCGAGGGCGCGGGAATCGAGGAGCTCTGGCAGCGGATCACAGAGCACCGGGCCCACATTCGGGCCAGTGGAGAGCTCGAGCGCAGGCGCCGCGAGGGTCTCGCAAACCACGTCCTCGCGCTTGCGACGGCGCAGCTGCGCCGTCGCCTCGAGCAGGAGCTGCGCGCAGGCGCGACGCTCGGCCAGATCCTCGATGAGGTCGCCGGACGGCGACTCGACCCGCTGAGCGCGGCGGCACGACTCGTGGGAGCGTTGCGCTGATACGGGTGGGTTGTGGCGCGACCTGGTAGCGCCTTGCCCTGAGCGGGTGCGTGTCGGCTACGTGCGAGCGGCCCGGCGCGCGAGCTCGACCAGCGTCCGGACACCGAAGCCAGAGGCGCCGTTTCCGACGTAGGGACGGTTCAGGCCCCAGGCGGTGCCGGCGATATCGACGTGCACCCAGGGCCGCTCCGAGACGAACTGCCGCAGAAACTCGGCCGCATAGATCGAGCTCGCCTTGCGCTGGTCGGATGCATTCGTCAGATCGGCGTACTCACCCTTGGTCAGCTCTAGGTATTCGGGATGGAGAGGCAGCCGCCAGCCGAGCTCGCCGGTGGCGTTGCAGGCTGCCTCGACCGCCGCGCACCAGTCGTCGTCGTTCGAGAACAGGCCGGCGTAGGTCGATCCGAGCGCGACGATGATCGCCCCGGTCAGCGTCGCTAGGTCGATAATCCGTTCGACACCCTGGTCGACCGCGTAGCAGAGGGCGTCGGCAAGCACGAGCCTGCCTTCGGCGTCGGTGTTGTTGACCTCGATCGTCTTGCCGTTCATCGCGGTGACGATGTCGCCCGGCTTCACTGAGCGCCCGCTCGGCATGTTCTCGGTCGCTGGCACGACGGCCGTGATCGTGACCGGCAGCGCGAGCGTCGCGATCGCTCCGATCGCTTCGATGACCGCGGCGCCGCCGGACATGTCGAACTTCATCTCGTGCATCTTGGCGCCCGGCTTGATCGAGATTCCGCCGCTGTCGAAGGTCACCGCCTTTCCGACAAAGCCGAGGTGCGGCCCGCCCTCGGCTGGGCGATAGCGCAGGACGATCAGCTGCGGCTCAGCGTAGGTCCCCTGCGCCACCGCGGCGAAGGCCCCCATGCCCATGTCGGCGATCTCCTCGCGATCGAAGACCTCGAACGAGACGTTCTCGTGGGCCGCGACGATCTCGGCGGCGCGGTCGGCAAGGAAGCGCGGGGTGGCGACGTTCGACGGCAGATTCTGCAGATCGCGTGCGGCGTTCTGGGCTTCGGCCTGGACTTGCGCGCGCTCGAGGTCGGCTACGATATCGGCGTCGGCAACAAGTTCGAGCGAGCTCAGATCGTCCGCCGTCACAGCGTCGCCGGAGTCCGCCTCGCCGGCGGACTTGAAACGGTCGAACGTGTAGGTCGACAGCAGTGTTCCCTCGACGATGGCGGCCGCCAGCCCGTCTCCCACGGGCACCGCCCACGACAGCGTGCGCGTCGCGATCTCGCCCGCCCGCCGCGCGACCGCCGCGGCTGCGACTCGCGCCTTCTCAGGGTCGAGCTCCTCCCGCTCGCCAAGGCCGACAACGATCACGCGCCGGCCCTCGCCACCGGCCTCGTGTGCCACGGCGACCTTGCCGAGGGCGGTCTTAGCCTCGCTCGAGTCGACCAACGGCTGCAGCCATTGCTCTGGCGCGGATTCGTCCTTGAAGACTCCCACCACGCGCGTGTCGGCGCTCGTCTGCTCGGGTGCCCCCCGGCGGGCGCTGACGGAGATCGCTGGCATCGGACGCGCCAGTCTAGATCATGGCTTCGCATGCCAAGGCGACTCACAGCTGGAGCGCCGCTAGACTCGGGCGCGCCCCGGCAGGGCGGGCTCACGAGACCATGCAAGGCAGCCTCGACAGCACGGCCTCACCCGCCCGATTGGGCAAGCGGATTCGCGTCGTCGTCGCAAAGCCGGGCCTCGACGGCCACGACCGCGGTGCCAAGATCATCGCGCGCGCGCTCCGCGACGCGGGCATGGAGGTGATCTACACGGGCCTTCATCAGACGCCGGAACAGATCGCCGAGACCGTGATCCAGGAGGACGCCGACGCGATCGGCCTGTCGATCCTCTCGGGTGCGCATATGACGCTGGTCCCGCGCGTGCTCGACCTACTGCGCCTGCGCGGCGCTGACGACGTTGTCGTCACGGTCGGCGGAACGATCCCGCGCGACGACATCGCCGAGCTCAAGCGCCTGGGCGTCGTCGAGGTCTTCACGCCTGGTGCGTCGACGGAGCAGATCGTGGCGTTCATCCGGGGCTCGGTAGAAGGCGCCGCAGGCGGGATCGCCCAGTGATCGGCCCGCACGCCCGCTGATGAGGGTCTGCGTGCTCGTCAAAGACGTGCCGGACGCCGCCGCCCAGAAGCGGATCGATCCCCAGACGCATCGTCTTGACCGCAGTGGGGAGACAAACCTCAACCCCTTCGACACGCACGCCATCGAGGCCGCGATGCAGATGCGCGAGGGCGGTGCGCTCGACGTCGACGAGATCGTCGCTATCACGATGGGTCCCGAGAGCGCTGTGCGGACGCTGCAAAAGGCGGTCTCCCTTGGTGCCGATCGCTCGATTCACCTGACCGATGCCGGGCTCGTCGGCTCGGACGTCTGCGCGACGGGCTATGCGCTGGCGCAGGTGCTCAAGCAGGAGCGCCCGGGCCTGGTCCTGCTCGGCCAGCAGTCGGACGACGGCGAGTGCTACACGGTCGGGGCGGTGGTGGCCGAGCACCTACAGATGCCGTCCCTGACGCAGGTGATCAAGATCACGCCGGTCGACGGCAGACTGCACTGCGAGCGCCAGGCCGAGTACGGCTACGACACGGTCGAGGTGGAGCTGCCGGCGGTGATCTCCGTCGGCGACGCGATCAACGAGCCACGCTACCCGTCGCTGAAGGCGATCATGGGCGCGAAGCGCAAGCAGCTCGACACCAGATCGATCGCTGACGCCGCGATCGATCCGGGGCGGGTCGGCGCCGCTGGGTCACGTACGGTCGTGGTCGCCGTCAAGCCGCCGCTGGCCAAGGAACCCGGCGAGATCATCGAGGACGATGACAGCGACGCTACGGTCGCTCGGATCGTCGCCTGGCTGGAGCAACGTAAGTTGATCCCATGAGCTCGATCCTCGTCTATGTGCTCCATCACGACGGCGAGTTCAACAAGAGCTCGCTCGGGGCGGTCTGTGAGGCTGGGCGCCTCGCCGCTGGGCTCGGCGGCCAAGCTGCCGCTGTCGTTGTCGGCGGTGACGATCTCAGCGACGATCTCTGCCGCTCGCTCGGCAGCTACGGCGCTGCGAGGGTCTATCGCTTCAGGGGGCCCGAGGGGCTGGCGCAGCCCGCCATCGACGCGATCGCGACTGTCATGGCGCGCGATAGCCATCGCTACGTGCTGTTCGGCGGTGGCCTGCTCGGGTTCGAGATCGGCGCCGGCCTGGCCGCCCGAGTCGGCGGCGGTGTGACGATGGAGGTGACGCAGGTGCTGGTGCGCGACGACCGCCTCGTCGCGGTGCGTCCGATCCTGCAGGACTCGGCCGTGGCCGAGATTGACTACGTCGGCGAGCCGGGAGTCATCATCGCGCGCCTTAACGCGTTTGCCGTCACCAGCGGCGGCGACGGCGCCGCCGTGGTCGAGGACGTCGAGCTCGAGCTGTCTGCCTGGTCGACGAGAACGCGCATGGTTCGCCGCGGCGAGCGGCGTGGTGCCGAGATCAAGATCGAGGACGCCGATGTCCTCGTCGCCGGCGGCCGCGGCCTCGGGAATGCCGCCGGCTTCGATCTCTGCAGCCAGCTCGCCAAGGCGCTCGGCGGTGGCGTCGCCGCGACTCGCGCGGTCGTCGACGCCGGCTGGTATCCGTATTCGGCGCAGATCGGCCAGACGGGCAAGACGGTCGCTCCGAAGCTCTATCTTGCCGCGGGTATATCCGGCGCGATCCAGCACAAGGTCGGGATGCAGGGGTCCGAGCACATCGTTGCGATCAACAAGGACCCGAATGCCCCGATCTTCGAGTTCTCCGACCTGGGGATCGTCGGTGACCTCAACAAGATCCTGCCGAAGCTGACGGCCGCGATCGAGGACGGGCGGGGTGGCCGCGAGGGATGACCGTTGCGCCGGCCGATCACCTTCCGTCCGTCAAGCCCGAGCAGGAGTTCATCGCGCCGCCAAGCGATCCCGACGAGGAGCGGATCGAGGCCGGTGTCGCGATCGTCGGCGGCGGTCCGGCCGGCCTCTCCTGCGCGATCCGGCTGAGCCAGTTGATCGCCGCCGAACCTCGGCTGGCCGAGCTCCTCGGCGAGGTGCCGATCGCAGTCTTGGAGAAGGGCCCGCGGCCCGGCGCGCAGCTCTTGTCGGGCGCGATGATGAGCCCATCGGCGCTCGCTCGCCTGCTGCCCGACGTCGATCCCTCCGAGTGGCCCACCTATGGCCCGGTCGACCGCGACGCCGTCTACCTGATGACCTCGCGTCGCGCGCTGCGGCTGCCGACGCCGCCACCGTTTCGAAATCACGGTAACCACGCCACCTCGGTCGCCCGCCTCGGCCGCTGGCTGGCCGCGCGGGCCGAGGCCGAGGGCGTCGTGATCCTGTCCGAGACCGCGGCGACGAAGCTGCTCGTCGCCGATGGCGTCGTGCGTGGCGTGCGCACGGGCGACCGCGGCCGCGGTCGCGAGGGCGAGCCGCTGGCGAACTTTCAAGCCGGATCTGAGCTGATCGCTCGCGCGACCGTGCTCGCCGAGGGAAGCCAGGGCCATCTCACCGGCGCCGCGCTGCGTCACTTCGGTATCGCCGGTGACGATCCTCAGCGATGGGAGCTCGGCGTCAAGGAGGTATGGCGTGTGGCGCAGCCGCTCGACCGCGTTGTCCACACGATTGGCTGGCCGCTGCGCGCACGTGCTCGCTACCGCGAGTTCGGTGGGGCCTGGATCTATCCGATGGGCGAGCAGAAGGTCTCGCTTGGATTCGTCGCCGGGCTCGACTATCGCGACGCTCGCTTCTCCGTCCACGACGTCCTTCAGCAGCTGAAGACCCATCCCCTCGTGCGCGGCATCCTCGCCGGCGGTGAGCGGCTCGCCTGGGGGGCGAAGACGATTCCCTCAGGCGGTTACTGGGCGATGCCGAGCAAGCTCTGGGCGCCGGGTCTCTGCATTGCCGGTGACGGCGCCGGGATGGTGAACGTTCCGCGCCTGAAGGGCCTCCACTACGCCATGCATGCCGGGATGTTCGCGGCGGAGGCGATCTTCGATGCGCTCAAGACGGGCTCTGCCGATGACCTCTCGAGCTATCAGCAGCGGGTCGAGGAAAGCCTGATCGAGGACGAGCTCTACCGCGCGCGCAACATGCGCCAGCCGTTTCGGAAGGGGCTCGTCCTGGGCGGGGCGATCGCGGGCGCGATGCAGGCGACGGGCGGGCGGCTGCCCGGCGGGCACTGGCGCAGCGAGGACGACGCCGTCGTCGACGTCTTCATCGGCAAGCGGGCGCGCGACTACCCGAAGCCCGATGGGAAGCTCACCTTCGACAAGCTCTCGAGCGTCTTCGCCAGCGGCAACGTCACCCGCGATGACGCGCCCAATCACATCCGGGTCCGTACGCGGGTGCCGCTCGAGCTCGCCCTGCTGTGGCAGAACATGTGCCCAGCGCAGGTCTACGAGGTCACGGCCGCGAGCACGACGGGAAGGGACGCGCTCGTCGACGTCACCCTCACGCCGTCGAATTGCATCCAGTGTGGGGCGATCACCGCGAAGGGAGGGCGCCTGACGCCGGCCGAGGGCGGTGACGGCCCTAACTATCAGGAGACATGATCGGCCACGCTCGGTATAGCTTCCGTGTATCCGCTCGCCGGTCTTTCACATCCGCCGCGTGGTCGTCGTCGGCGCGGGCTCGTTTGGGACCGCCGTCGCGCTTCTGCTCGAGCGGGCCGAGCTGCGCACGACCCTCCTCTGCCGTACGGTCGAGCAGGCCGAGAGGCTGATCAGGGAGCGCGAGAACAGTCACTACCTCCCGGGGGTCGCGCTGCCTGAGCGGCTGCGAATCGGCGCCCTGGGAACGAGCGATGACCAGTTCGCCCGTGCCGACCTCGTTTTTCTCGCCGTGCCCTCGCCAGGGATCGGTCTCGCCCTGGCGGAGGTCGTGCGCCAGGGGGTACCCCCTTCAGCTGGAGTGATCTCACTCGCGAAGGGGCTCGTCCCGCCGACCGGCACGCCGCCGACGATCGCGCTCGAGCAGGCATTTGGCAGCGACCGAGTTGCCTGTGTCGGTGGCCCTTCGCACGCCCGCGAGATGATCGAGTCGGGGGCGGGGCTGATCTCTGCGTCCCGCTCGGAGCAGCTTGCCCATCGCGTCGCCGAGGTGTTCCAGCGCGCGGGCCTTGTCTGCGAGGTCTCATCCGATCCGGTCGGCGTCGAGCTCGCCGGGTGTGCCAAGAACGCCGCCGCGCTCGCCGCAGGCGCGACCGAGCGACAGGGCCTGAACGCCGCCGGAATGGCGGCTGGTGACATCTTCACCGAGGTGCTCGCGCTCGCTCGCCGGGCGGGCGGGCGCTCAGCGACGTTTGTCGGCCGGGCGGGCACCGGCGACCTCGTTGCGACCGCGCTGGCGCCGGCCTCGCGTAATCACACGGCCGGAAAGCTGCTCGCCGAGGGTGTCCCGGCAGCCGAGATCCCCGGTCGGCTCGGCCAGGCATGCGAGGCGCTCGAGACGGTGCCGCTGCTGGCGTACGCGCTCGAGCGGGCCGGACTCGACGCGCCGGTCCTGTCGGCGCTCTCGCGCCTGATCCACGGCACGCTGCCGCTCGAGGACTGGGTCCGGCTGGTGCGCGTCCACCAGCCGGAGCCGGAGCGCTTTCGCGGCCGCGTCGCCGCCTCGATCCGGCGCTGGCGCGGCCTCGACCCGCGCCGGTAGCTCATGCATTCGCTGCCGTTCTTGGCTAGAGGAACTTCCTGTAGCTGCCGTTGTTGTACGCGCTCCAAGGCCTCCAGTTCGTCCCACCGCCTGAGATCTGCAACGCCGCGGACGCATTCCCGGCCGGGTCGTACAGCGTCGCATCGCTGTACTGCGGATGGGACCGCCGGTGAACCTGCCATAGGCCTACCGACCCGCCGCTACCTTGGTCCCCGAGGGCGTTGGGGTTACCGGCGGACTCCGCCATGGCGACCGCTGCGGCGAGATTCGGGTCCGGAAAGCCCGCGTCGGCGGCGAGCTTGACGAGCGCCGCCTTGTCGTACTCCGCCACCGGCTGGGTCGACCCTGCCCCCTGGGCCTGCTGGGTCCGGCCGCCTCCACCCGATTGCTGGGCACCGGTCGTCGAGTTGCTGTTGCTCCCGCGGGACGCCGGGATCGCCGAGCGCCCCTGCGAGTTGGAATGGCTGACCTCGGCAACGACCCGATCGCGCTCTGGCCCTGAGCCGTAGTTCAGCTGCCAATCCTGGTACGCGCGCAGCTGCCCGATGCATGAGCCCTGGCCTGGATTGTCGGGCCGGCTCGTCCCGCAGTAGTCGCGATCGCGGATGAAGCGCCGCGGCGTGACGGCGTGGGCAGCTTCGGCGGCCTGCTTGACCATCGCGGTCTTTTCAGCGGGCGCAACGCCTTCGGCGCGAACCCACTGCATACCGACGTTCAGATAGTCCGACTGCGTCTGCGCGTCTTCGAGATGCTTCCGCGCTCCGGCGGGCAGGTTCGCCGGGATCGGAATCTGAGTGCCTCGGTTCAGCTGCTCCTGGCGGGCGACGGCGGCTTCGTAGCGCTCGACCTCGCGGTTGTAGTCCTTCAGATCCTGCTCGTACTCGCGCGAGGCTTTCTCGCCCTCGCGACGGTACTTGCGCTCGGCGTCGCTTTCCTTGCCAGTGGCCGCGGATATGTAGTAGTCGGAGATCTCGCGCGCCGCTCCGGGGTTCTCCTTGATGGCGGCATTCATCGTGTCGAGCACGTCACCCATCTGGCTGCCGCTGTTCAGCTTCGTGTTCGCCTTCTCGATCACCTCGGCAGTGCGCGTGGACGCGTTTTTGGGCAGCATTGCCATCGCCTTCGCGATGTCACCTGACTTGCCGGGGGCAACCGCGTTGGCGATCTCAGCCGCCCTGCTGGCGCCCGGGCTGCTCGCGGTCTGGCTCGCCTTGTTGCCCGCCTTTCCGGCATCGCTGACGATCTGCGAGACGGACTTGCTTGAGCCCGCCTGGCCGGAGCTTCTCGCCGCGTTCAGCGCCTGGGCCGCGACCTGCTGCGCCTTGCCGGCGGCTGTCGCCTGTGTCTGCTGAACGGTCTGGGCGACTGACGCACGCGCCTGCTGCTCAACCGCGCCGACATTCGCTATCGCGCTGCTGGCTCCGCCGCGTGCGTTGGCCTCCGCGCTCTTTGCCTTCGCTAGCGCGTCTGCGACCGGGTCGGCTTTCGCGACGCTGGCCGAGCCTGCCGCGCCAAACACCCCTAGACACACGGCCGCGCCCAGCAACTTCGCGCGCCGCGCCGTGGGCTTGCGGTTATCGACACCCCACCCCTGCGGGCCATCGGCTAATTTTCTCATGTGTTTTACTCCCCCCCCGGTGAGCAAGACAGCAGCTATATGCGCGTACCCCGAATGACGCGCGCCAGTCTTAGCATTCCCTAAATGCGATAACTCAAACCTTGAGTGTTGCATCTGGTTGAGAACTGGGTCGCGCGCGGCAAGCGCAAGCGGCCCGATATCCGACCCCCCTCAATTCGAGCCCCGCGGGGCGACGGCAGCTCACGGGCGCTACCCGCTCCTGCCGGCGGCACCCGCAGGACCACTCGTCGCGCCGAACCGATCGGTTAGCATCGGGCGACGCGAGAACCCCGCCGACCCTTGCTTGCCTCCCCCATGACCAGGCTCTCCGTTGCTCTGTTGCCAGGGCTCGTCGTCCTTGCGCTCGCGCTGATCGGCGCCCTCAGTCTGCCGAGCGCCGCAACCGCGGCCAGAGCGGAGCCTTACGTCGCCTTCGAGGGAGCGCCGGCGGCGGGACCGGCGCGCTTCGACCGCACCCACGCGATCGTCTTCGGCCCGCGCCTTGCCACGCAGGTGCTGATCCTGATTCCGGGCTATCCGGCCGGCGCCGGCGAGTTCACGCTTGTGGCGAGGGAGCTTGTCAAGCGCGTCCCCGGACTTCAGGTCTGGGCCTGGGAGCGCCGCAGCGAGGCGTTCGAGGACGATTCGGTCTTCAGGCAGCGCGATCCGCGCCGCGCGTCGCCGTACTACCTGCAGTCGAGGCGCGTCGGGGGGCGGCGGTTCCGCCCGGTCAGGGGCGCCGATGCGCCCTTCGCGCGCAGGTGGGGGCTGGAGCTGGCGCTCGAGGACCTTCGCAACGTCGTGACCGCAGCGCGTGCGGGCGGGACGCGACGGGTTGTCCTCGGCGGACGCCAGCTTGGCGCCGAGATCGCCCTCGCCTACGCGAGCTGGGACTTCGACGGCGCCCGTGGATACCGCGACCTGTCCGGGCTCGCCCTGATCAATGGAGCCCTGCTGGGCGCCTCTCCGCCGTCGTCGCCGGGAACGCTGCGTGGCCGGCTGCGGGCGCTGCGGGCAGGCGATCCCTTCGCCGACATCCTCGGCAGCGGGGAGCCGTGGCGGGCGGGCGTGACGTTGCAGACGGCGGCGCTTTATGCGCTTGCCCATCCGAACAGCCCCTCGCCGCTGCAGCGCGCGGGGCTGCTGGCGCCGGCGCTTGCGGCGCCGGTGGCCGTGACCAATGAGGCGGCGCTCGGCCATGCGCTCGACGTCGACAGCGCCGCGGCGCAGCTCGAACCGCTCCGGTTCGCCGGCGGAGCGCTCTCGGGCTCCGGTGACCCGCGCCGCTGGATCGACTCCGCCGTCACACCGGTCGAGCGCGTCGCGCGGCTGCTCGCGGGCAATCCCGTCAACGCGCTCGAGTGGTACTTCCCGGAGCGCCTGCGGATCGACCTCGACGGCGCCGATCGCCTCGAGCGCAGCGCCACCACGCGACTGCTCGGCTTGCGGCTCTTCCACCGCCGGCGCGTGAACGTCCCGCTCTACGCGTTCCAGGGTGAGCTGGCCGGCGGCTCCGTGCTGGTCGGTGCGCGCCGGTTCTTCAGGGGCTCCCGCGTCCCGCGCGCGACGTTCGCCTCCGACCCGCGTGCCGGGACGCTCGACGCGCTGACCGCCTCCCCGCGGCGAAACGGCTTCCTCGAGACGGTCGAGCCGTTCCTCGAGCGATTGCGCTGAGCTCGGGGTGACCGCGTCCGCGCGCCGCTCGCGTCGGCCCGTCCGGCTGCGACCGGGTCCCGGAGGTCCTAAACTCGCAGTCATGAAGCGCGGGCGGACGGCATGAAGCAGGGAATCCATCCTGAGTACGGCGAGGCGCATGTGCGCTGCACGTGCGGCAACGAGTTCACGACGCGCGCTACCAAGCGCGAGCTGCACGTCGAGATCTGCTCGAACTGCCACCCGTTCTACACCGGCAAGCAGAAGCTCGTCGACACGGGTGGCCGCGTCGAGCGCTTCAAGCGCCGGGCGGCCAGGCGCGAATCCCGCTGACGCGTTCGGAAGGGTCATGGATCGGCGCCGGGGCGCCGATAGCATGGATGGATGAGCGAGCCTGATCACCTGACGCCGCGAGGCAACGGCGCTTTCAACGCGTCAAGCAACTCCGGGGGCGTCGCCCCTCCACCGCTCAGGCCAGCCGTGCTCGAGGCCTCAGATGGCGATCTGCAGGCGCAGCGCGACGCGCCGATCGGCGGTCAGGCGGTGCTCGAAGGGGTGATGATGCGCGGCGTCTCGACCTGGGCGGTCGCGGTCCGCAAGCCGCTGCCCGACCTGCCGCAGAACGGAAGCGGATCGGATCCCGGGCCCGGCGCCGAGGGTGAGATCGAGGTCGTCAGCGAGCCGCTCGTCTCGCTGATCAAGCGCCACCGCGTGCTGCGGCTGCCGGTCGTGCGGGGTGTCGTCGCTCTCTTCGAGTCGCTCAAGATCGGCTTCAAGGCGCTCGGCATCTCCGCCAATGCCCAGCTCGAGGAGGACCAACCCAAGATTGGCGGTGCGCTCTGGGCGGGAACGATCGCGCTCTCGCTGACGATCGCGATCCTGCTGTTCTTCGTCCTGCCGGTCCTGGCGACGAACTTCTTCAAGCCGTCGATTCCGAACTCGATCGTCTTCGTTGTGATCGAGAAGGTGATTCGGATCTCGATCTTTCTCGGCTATCTCGCGCTGATCTCGCGTATGCACGATCTGCAGCGTGTCTTCCAGTATCACGGTGCCGAGCACAAGACGATCTCGTGCTACGAGGCGGGAATGGAGCTCACGCCCGAGAACGCCCAGCGCTTCTCGCGACTTCACCCGCGCTGCGGGACGAGCTTCCTGCTGATCGTCATGATCGTCGCGATCTTCGTCTTCGCCCCGCTCGGGACGCCGGCTTGGTACTGGCTGATCGCCTCGCGCATCATCGGCCTCCCGCTCGTCGCGGGCCTTGCCTTCGAGGTGATCAAGTGGTTCGGGCGCAATCGCCGCAAACGCTGGGCGCGGATTCTGATGGCCCCGGGCATGCAGCTGCAGAAGCTGACGACGCGCGAGCCCGACCTATCGCAGCTCGCGGTCGCGATCGCCGCGCTCGAGGCGGTGCTCGCCGTCGAGAACCCCGACCACGCGACCGAGGAGGACAAGATCGGGATGGAGGTCGTCGCCTGAGCGAAGCGCCGGCTTCGTGAAGGGGGGACCGACGGTGGACCGTGATCGCAGCGATCGCCCGACGCGCGGCGACCATCTAGTCTCGGCGGATGGGCGATCGATGATCGAGCAGTTGGTCGAGCAGATCGAGAGCCGTTTCTCCGAGCTCGAGGAACAGCTCTCGGACCCTGAGGTGATCGGCGATCGCAGACGCTACGCGGAGGTTGGCAGGGCCTATCGTGCGCTCGCGGCCGCACACGCGCTCGCGCTCGAGTACCGGCGTGCGGCGGCGGATGCCGCTGACGCGCGCGAGCTGCTGGTCGAGGACCGCGACGACGCCGAGCTGCGTGAGCTGCTTGCAGCCTCCGAGGCACGGCTCGCGGAGCTAGACGCCGAGATTCGCTTGGCGATGGTCGAGCGAGACCCCAACGATGGAAAGAACGTCATCGTCGAGGTCCGTGGTGGGACTGGTGGTGAGGAGGCGGGACTGTTCGCCGGCGACCTGTATCGAATGCTGACCCGCTACGCCGAGCGGCGCGGCTTCAAGACCGAGCCGCTGTCGGTGGCCGATGGCGACTGGACGTTTGCGATCAAGGGCGAGGGCGCCTACAGCGTCTTCAAGCACGAGGGCGGCACGCACCGCGTCCAGCGCGTGCCCGAGACCGAGTCTCAGGGCCGGATCCACACCTCGACCGCGACCGTCGCCGTGCTACCCGAGGCCGAGGACGTCGAGGTGCAGATCGACCCTGGCGACCTGCAGATCGACGTCTACCGCTCGTCGGGCCCGGGAGGGCAGTCGGTTAACACGACCGACTCCGCGGTACGGATAACCCACAGGCCGACCGGCCTGGTGGTCTCGATGCAGGACGAGAAGTCGCAGCTGCAGAACCGCGAGAAGGCGCTGCGCGTGCTGCGCGCGCGCCTCTACGAGGTCGAGCTGGCGGCGCGCCAGGCGGAGCTGTCGGCTGACCGGCGCTCGCAGGTCGGCTCCGGTGAGCGCGCGGAGAAGGTCCGCACCTACAACTTTCCCCAGGACCGTGTGACCGACCACCGCGTCAAGCTCACGAAGGGCAATATCGAAGCTGTTCTCGCGGGCGAGCTGGACGACTTCACGGCGGCCCTCGAGGCGGACGAAAAGCGCCACAAGCTCGAGCTGGCGTCGCCGGCCGGGCGCTGATCGCGGGTGGCGTCGACGTCGGTTGTCTCAAGCGTTGGCGACGCGCTGGCGGCCGCAGTCACGGCGCTGACCGCCGCTGGCTGCGAGAGTCCGCGTCTCGACGCAGAGCTGCTGCTGGCCGACGCGCTCGGCACCGACCGCGCGGCGTTGATCGCGGATCCGGCTGCTGGCGTGTCACCGGCGGCGGCGCGCCGCGCGATGGACCACATCAGGCGGCGCGCGGCGCGCGAGCCAGTCGCCTACCTGCTCGGCCGTCGCGGCTTTCGCCGGATCGATCTGATCGTCGACGGGCGTGTCCTGATTCCCAGGCCCGAGACCGAGCTGCTGGTCGAGGTCGCGCTCGAGCTCGCCGCGATCGGCGCGCACGTCCACGACGTCGGGACGGGTTCGGGGGCGGTGGCGCTCGCGCTCGCGGATGAGCGGCCAGACCTCGTCGTGACTGGCTCCGACGCCTCACCCGGCGCCATCCGGGTCGCGACCGAGAACGCATCGCGCCTCGGGCTCGCGGTCGATTTCGCCTGTGCGCGCGGCCTTCCGGCCGGCCAATACGACCTCGTCGTCGCCAATCTGCCCTACGTCAGCGCTGATGAGCTTGCGTCACTCGAGCCCGAGGTCAGCCGTCATGAGCCGCGCGAGGCGCTCGTGGCAGGCGACGACGGCCTCGCCGAGATTCGTGAGCTTGTCGCCGACGCGCCGCGCCGAACGCTGCTCGCGCTCGAGCATGCGCCGGGTCAGGCGGCCGCCGTTCGCGGTCTGCTCGCCGGCGCCGAGACACGCGCGGACCTCGCCGGCCGCGAACGCGTGACGATCGGTCGCGTCCGGTGACAGCCGACGACGTCGCCGGGTTTGAGCGCTGCGTCGCCGCCGCGGGCGTGGCGCTGTTTCCCGCCGACACCGTCTACGGGCTGGCAAGCGCGCCCGACGCGCCAGCGGCCGTCGAGCGCCTCTACAGGCTGAAGGGCCGCCCCCCGGATCGCCCCGCGGCGGTGATGTTCTTCCAGCTCGAAGGCGCGCTCGACGCCCTGAGCGACCTCGGGCCGCGCACCCGCGCCGCGCTCGAACGATTGCTCCCCGGCGCCCTGACCCTTGTCCTGCCGAATCCAGCCAAGCGCTATCCGCTCGCGGCGGGGCTGCGCGTCGATCGGCTCGGTGTGCGCGTGCCCGCGCTCGAGGGCGTGCTCGCGCCGCTGACCGCCGTCACGGCGCCCGTCCTCCAGTCGAGCGCCAATCGCAGCGGCGGCCACGACGCGTGCCGTCTCGATGACGTCGACGATTCGATCAGGCGAGGCGTCGACCTCGCCCTCGACGCCGGTGAGCTGCCCGGCACACCGTCGACGGTCGTCGATCTCGGCGACTACGAGCACGGCGGCGGGTTCCGGGTCCTGCGCGAGGGGGCCGTCCCGGTTTCAGCCGTCGAGCAGGCGCTCTAGCGAGCCGGCCCGGCGAGCGCTCGTTTGAGCTATGGGCGTGGCCTGGACGGCGCCGGGGAGCGGCCCCCGGCGCCGTCGGCCCGCCCCGGCGCCCTGGGTGGGCCCACCCAGGGCGCTCGGCCGCGCGCGGCGCCTCCCCTGCCGCGCGCGCCGGGGCTGACGTCGCTAGCGCGGCCCCATCTCGTGGATGACGCTCCCGCTGCGGGTGTTCGTGATCCGCGCGTTAGCGCATGTGTCGGGACCGACCGCCGACAGCTCATTCGAGCGGGTAGACGGTGAGACGCGGCCGTCCGCCGTCGGCACGCCGAAGCGCACGCGCGAATAGGGCTGATCCGCGCAGCTCGCGAGCGCCCGGAAGTACTCGGTCCACATCACCGACAAGCTCGACAGCCCGCCCCAGCCGCGTGGTACAAGGATTCGCCCGATGAACGTGTAGGTGCCCGCGTACAGATCCTGCACGTAGGCGCTCCACCAGTTGTAGCCACCTTCGCCGGAGCGCCATACGAGCAGACGGTACGGGCGGTTGAGCTGCCAGTCGTAGGCCACGCTGCAGCTCTCCCCCTCGCCTTCGCCCGAGAAGCGCCCGCAGGCTGGGCCGCTCGACCCGATCGCGTTCCAGAGCGAGAAGATCGCCATCTTCCCCACGCTCTGGTCCGCGCGGCGGATGCCATTGGACTGGAGGCCTATGTAGCCAACGTCGCCGTCCTTGAACCCGATCTGGTGCGCCCAGAAGTAGGGAGCGTTCTCGGTGACCGCCTCGACGGTCAGCGTGTGCTCGAACAGGCGATAGCCGCTGCTGCTGTCCGGCCACGTCCACCAGGTATAGGTGCCCTGGGCCCCGGCGGCGTGGGCCGTTCCCGCGCCGAGGGCGAGAATCGCGATCGTCAGCAGTGCGAGCTGGCCTAGTGTCCGCTTCACAGAGTCCCTTCTATGGTCAGTTTGGACGCCGAACGAAGTCCCCCGCCCGGCGCCGAAGCAGTGTAGTACCTTTCATTCAATGGTCAAGCTGAAGATCAAGTTACAGGTCTATCGAAACGGGGGAATTGAATCAAGCACGACGGCGGCAAGCGGTCGCCGGCGCGGCCGCTGCCCGTTTCGCTGATAGCTTCCGCGCGTGGAGCTGAGCCCCGACTACTTCACGCGACCGGTCAGCGAGGTCGATCCGGAGATCGCGCGCGTGCTCGAGAACGAGCGCGAGCGCCAGGAGTCGACGCTCGAGATGATCGCCTCGGAGAACTTCGTCCCGCAGGCGGTGCTCGACTGCCAGGGCTCGGTGCTGACCAACAAGTACGCGGAGGGCTATCCGGGCAAGCGCTACTACGGCGGCTGCGAGCACGTCGACGTCGCCGAGCAGCTTGCGATCGATCGCGCCAAGGAGCTCTTCGGCGCCGAGCACGCAAACGTCCAGCCGCACTCGGGTGCACAGGCGAACGCCGCCGTCTACCACGCGCTGCTCGATCCCGGCGATCGCATCCTTGGGATGAAGCTCGACCATGGCGGCCATCTCACCCATGGGATGAAGCTGAACCTTTCCGGGCGCCTCTACGAGATCGTCGCCTACGGCGTCCGCGAGGAGGACTCGCGCATCGACATGGACGCGCTAGCCCGGCTCGCCGCTGAGCACCGGCCGAAGCTGATCCTCGCTGGCTGGTCTGCCTACCCGCGCCAGCTCGACTTCGAGGCGTTCCGCGAGATCGCGGATTCCGTCGGCGCTCTGTTGATGGTCGACATGGCGCATTTCGCCGGGCTCGTCGCGGCGGGCGAGCATCCGAGTCCGGTCCCAGACGCCGACGTCGTCACGACCACGATCCACAAGACGCTCGGGGGCGCACGCGGCGGAATGATCCTCTGCCGCGAGGAGTACGCGAAGAAGATCAACTCGGCGGTATTTCCGGGCCAGCAGGGTGGCCCGCTGATGCACGTCATCGCGGGCAAGGCGGTGACTCTGGGGATCGCCGGGACGGAGCTCTTCCGCGAGCGACAGCGCCGCACGCGTGCGGGCGCCGAGGCGCTGGCCGACGAGCTTGTCGCCGCCGGCGTGAAGGTGCTCACATGGGGCACCGATGTCCACCTGGTCCTGGTCGACCTGCGCGACTCGGAGCTCGACGGTCAGCAGGCAGAGGATCGCCTCGCCGCGATCGCCATCACGGTCAACCGCAACGCCATCCCGTTCGACCCGCGTCCGCCGGCGGTCTCATCCGGCCTGCGGATCGGCACGCCTGCGCTGGCGACGCGCGGCTTGCAGGTCGACGACTTCCGCGAGATCGGCAAGCTGATCGCCGCCGCGCTCACCGGCGCCTTTGACGACTCCACACGCGAAGGGCTCGCCGAGCGAGCGCGCGCCCTGACAGCGCGCTATCCGCTCTACTCGGCGCTGACGACCGTCTAGGCGGGGCCTTGCGCTGGGCGGCGCCCCGTTCAGCGCTTGCGCCGGCGGTCCTCCACCTTGAGCAGCGGCTCGACCATGGTCTGCAGCGTCGTATGGTCGATATCGAAGCGCTGGGCGAGGACGCGCTCGACGCGCCGGCGCACCTCGTCGACGTCCTCCGACGGCTCCGTGCGCACGTGGGCGGCCAGCGCCGGGAAGCCTGAGGTCACGGTCCAGACGTGGAGGTCGTGGACCTCGCGCACGCCCGGGACGGCGACCATCGCTCGCCCGACCTCGTCGACGTCGATTCCTCGCGGCGCCGCCTCCATCAGTACGTTGAGCGGGTCGCGGACGAGCCTCCACGACCCCGCCAGCACGAGCAGCGCGATCATGATCCCCGCGATCGGGTCGGCGTAGAGCCAATCGGTGGCAAGGATGATCGCCGCTGAGGCAACGACGCCGAGCGAGCCAAGGGCGTCAGCGGCCGAGTGACGCAAGACACCCTCGAGGTTGAGGTCGCTGCGATCGCCGCGGGCGAGGATCAGGGTCACCGCGATGTTGCCCGCGAGCCCCAGGAGCCCCAGCGCGAGGACGCCCGCGCCCTCGACGTCAGGTGGGTCTGAGAGGCGGCTAGCGGCCTCGACGAACACCAGCACCGCGATCGCGACCAGCAGCAAGCCGTTGACCAGCGCGGCCAGGATCTCGGTCCGATGAAATCCAAACGTCCGCCGGGCATCCGTCGGGCGGGCGGCCATCGCGGCGGCGAAGAGGCCGAGCGCGATCGCAGCGACGTCGGAGAGGACGTGACCGGCGTCAGCGAGCAGGGCGAGCGATCCGAACGCGACGGCGCCGCCGAGGCCCGCGACGAGCAGCAGGAGATTGACCGCGAGCGCAACGGCCATGCGCCGTCGGTTGTCGTCGCCACGGCGATGGTCGTGGTCGTGATGCATTCACGTCTTGTACCCCTCCGTCCGGCCGGACGCGGCCATCGATGTCGGCCGGGCGCCCGAGCGCGGAGTCGATTCGCCCGGCTCGCCGGGCCGGTTAGGCTGACACCCGGATGAACGAGCTCACTGCGCTGCTGGCGTTCTGCGTGGCGGCAGCCTGCTCCCTGCTCTCGACGCCATTGGTCTCGCGGCTTGCGTTCCGCGTCGGGGCAGTGGATCAGCCGTCGGAGCGCGGACTCCACGACCGGCCGACGCCGAGCCTTGGTGGGCTGGCGATCCTCGCCGGGGTAATCGTCGCCGGAGCATTGCTGGTACCGGCGGACGCGCAGGTGCGCGGGATCCTTCTCGGTGCCGCGCTGATCACCGCTGTCGGCGCGGTCGATGACGTCTTCGCGCTGTCACCGGCGCTCAAGCTGGGCGGACAGGTCGCCGCGGCGCTCGTTCCCGTTCTGTCGGGCGTCCATGTCGAGAACATCACGCTGCCGTTTCTGGGCCACGTTGGGCTCGGTGTCGGGGGTGGTGCGCTGACGCTGCTCGGGATCGTCGCCGTCATGAACGTCGTCAACTTCACCGACGGCGTCGACGGTCTGGCGGCGGGGGTCTGCACCATCGCGGCGGCCACCTTTGCGGTGATCGCGCTATCGCTTGGCCGTGAGCAGGCCGGGATCCTCGCGGCGGTGATCGCCGGCGCGGCGATCGGCTTCCTCTGGCACAACTTTCATCCGGCCTCGATATTCATGGGGGACGCCGGGTCGAACCTGCTCGGCCTGTTGCTCGCCTGTGTGGCGATCCAGGGCGTCCTGAAGACCGCAGCGGTCGTCGCGCTCGTCTTCCCGCTGGCGATCCTCGCCGTCCCGATTCTCGACACCGGCTTCGTGCTCGCGAAGCGGGTCAAGTACCGGCGTCCCGTCTACCAGGCCGACCGTTGGCACTTCCACCATCGCTTCTCCAACATCGGCTTCTCGCAGCGGCGCACGGTCCTCTACCTGTACGGCTGGACACTGGCGCTTGCGGCGCTGGCGCTCGCCCTGCGCTTCGTCCCATACTCCGACGATCATGGGCACTTCGACACCGAGTGGACGCTGGTGATGCTCGGCTTCGGAGCGATCGCGTTCACCGCGAGCGCCTACCTCGTCTACATCCTTGAGATCGTCAAGTTTCGGCGGCTGCGCGAGCGCCAGCTGCGCCGCGCGGCGGGCGGGCCGGGAGCGCCTGCGGCAGCGATCGCCGACGGCGAGATCGAGGCGGAGATCGCCCGCGAGGTGGAGACCGGCGAGTTCGAGGCGCTCGCCAAGGACTGAGCGCTGGCCGCTCTCGACGTCAGCGCCACGCTCGGCTCGGTCCCGCGTCCGACTCACCGTCGGGTGCGCCCAGTCCCGTGTCTGGCTCACGGCCCGGTGTGACTCAATCCCGCGTCCGACTCACCGCCTGGTGTGACTTTCCGCGCGCGCCCGGCCTGCCCAGCCTCTGCCGAGTCGCGTTGGCGGATCGGCACAGCCGAGCAGTGCCAGCAGCGAGAGTCCGGCGGGCAGCCGCAGGCCGCAGCGCAGCAGCGCTGCCTCCGCTCGCAGCGGCTGCTCGAGTACGACGTCGAGCCAGGCTGGCGTCCGCTCGAGATCGGAGGTCGGCTGCATCTGCCGCGCCTGGATCCGCGAAAGGGCGCGGTAAACCACCGCGGCGGGCAGCAGCAGCGAGTTGAAGTACGTCATCCGCAACGGCCTCCAGCCGGCATCGGTGGCCGCCCGCAGCAGCGTTGCGCGCGTGTAGCGGCGCCGGTGGCGATTCGCCTCGTCGTGGGCGCTCCACAGGCGCGGGTAGGCGGGGACGGTCACGAGCAGAGAGCCTGCCGGCCTGATCACCCGCCGCAGCTCGGCCAGCGCAGCGCGGTCGTCGTCGACGTGCTCGATCACGTCGAGGCAGGTGGCAAGGTCGAAGCTCTGGTCTGGAAGCGGGATCGCCTCGACCGATCCCGCGACGACCTGCCCTATCCCGCGCGCTCGCGCTGCCGCCAGGCTCGCTGGCGACGGCTCGAGCCCGGTGACCTGCCCAAGCGTCGCCAGCTCTTCGAGGTTGCGTCCGCTGCCGCAGCCCGCATCGAGGATCTCGGCGCGCGGCGGGAGCTCGAGCGCGCGAACCGCATCGCGGACGATCCTTCGCCGTCCGCGGTACCACCAATGGCGATCCTCGACGGCGAGCGTCTCGAGCTCGTAGCGGGGGTCCATCGCTTCGCTCAGCGGCCCCCGCCGCTCAGCGTCCGAAGCCCATCTGCGAGCGAGCGCGGCCTGAAGCCAAGCTCAGCCGCGGCCTCCGGCGAGGGCGGCGGCTTCTCCGATCTCAGCCGGGCGAGCTGGTCTGGGTAGATCGGCAGCGGCACGATCCGCGCCGCGAGCGACAGCCCGGCGATCACTGACCCGGGCACCGACACAATCCGGCTACGAGAGCCGAAATGGGCGATGCACAGCTCGGTAAAGCTGCGGACGGTGACGCACTCGCCGGCGAGCGTGTAGGTCCTGCCGGCCCGGGCGTCCAGGCCGCTGGCGGCGACCAGCGGCAGGATGGCGTCATCGACGAGCAGCGGGCGGAGCTGCTGCGATCCGTCGCCGATCAGCGCGATCGGCGCCCCGCGGCGGGCCCGGTCGATGATCACGTCGACGCCCTCGTGGCGGCCCGTCCTGGGGCCGCCGGTCCGAGAGCGGCTGAGGCCGGAGCCGCCCGTGTTGGAGCCACCGGCGGCGGAGCGGCCCGGGCTGGACGCGCTCGTACCGTAGATCTCCGGCAGCCGGACGATCACGTGGTCGAGTCGCGAGTCGCGGACAAGGTCCTCGGCCCGGCGCTTCGAGCGACTGTAGGCGCCGCCGCTCGGCGCGATCGCGCGCGTGCTCACGTGTACGAACCGCTCCACCCGGCAGTGCCGTGCGGCCTCGACCAGGCGAGCGGTTCCGGCGACGTTGACCTCGTCGTAGCCGCGGCTGCTCCGCGCGTGCGTGATGGCGGCAAGGTGAAGAACCGCGTCGGCTCCGGCAACCGCGCGCTCGAGCGCGACCGCGTCCGCGAGGTCGCCCGCCACGACCTCGTCTGCCCCCGCGACTGCGCGCCGGTGAACGAGGCAGCGGACCGTCCAGCCCACCTGCTGCAGCTGGGGCAGCAGCCTCTGGCCAAGCGCTCCGGCACCGCCGGTGAGGAGGACCCTCGCCACTCGCTGCTCAGGGAGTGAGGGCGTGCTCGATGAACGGGACCCGCAGCGCGACTATGAACGCGGCCAGGCCAAGCGTCGCTAGTCGCAGGCGGGCGCTGTCTCCGAGAGCCGCCAGCGGGAGCAGCCAGATGACGTACCAGGGCAACAGCCAGGCGCTTGTCACGAGCAGCGTAAACGTCGCCCAGCCGGCGCCGCTCACCCAGTCGCGGCCACGCCAGGTGCGCGCAAGCAGGACGCCTAGCGCGCCGGTGAGGACGACGATCGCCGCGGCGCGCAGGCCGGATGTCAGCCCGCCGAGCCCGAGCAAGCGGCCGAGGTAGTTCGGGACGCTGTGGAGCGCGACCAGTTCCTGCTGGGTCCCGACCACCGTCAGAAACCCGACCGCGCCCGATCCAAAGGCGGCTATCGCCAGAGCGCCGACGATCCCGCCCGCCGCCGCCGCCGCGCGTAGAGCGGGCCACCGTCGGCGCGCGCCGATCAGCATGAACGGCAGCACGATCGCGGCCGAGGCCTTGAGCGCCGCGGCGCCAACGGCGCCGCCCGCGGCCCACGCCTGCCGCTCGCTGAGCGCGAGGTAGACCGCCGCGATCACGACCAGCATCACCAGTAGGTCGTTGTGGCCACCGCCGACGCCGTAGGCGAGCAGCAGCGGGTTCAGCCCAACGTAGATCGCCGCCTGTGTCGGTGGGCGCTGGATGCGAGCGGCGCACGCTACGACGAGCGCGACGGCGCCAAGACTTGCGAGCGCGAAGGCGATCTTCAGGGCCCACAGCGCGCCGGCGACGCCGAGCGGCGCGAGGGCGTAGCTGGCGATCGTGAAGAGTGGTCCGTACGGGCTCGTCAGATCGTGCCACGGGAAGTAGCGATAGGTCGGATCGCCGGGCGCGTCGAGCGGGACATGGGTGTAGGGATCGAGCCCATGCACCGCTCCGAGCCGGGCATAGCTGATGTAGCCGATCACGTCGCTCGAGAAGAGTGGTGGAGCGACCAGGAAGATCGCGTGCAACACGACGATCGCCGCCAGCGCCAGGCGGAGGTCGATTGCCTCCCAGCAGAGGAGTGCGAGGACGTAGCAGGCGCACATCGCCAGCAGCAGCACGCCGAACTCGTTCGCGCTCAGCGGTGATCCGAGGCCGTGCAGCGGACCGCTCAGCCAGCCCGGAAACCCGCCCTGGCTCGCCGGTACGAGTGACGACGGCTGGGCGGCGGCGCCGGCCGCGATGATCAGGCTCGTGACCACGAGGCCGGTCAGCGCAGCTGCGGCAAGAATGCGGCGAGCGACGTCGGGGACGGTGAAGGAGAGTGCCCGCGGTTCCTGCACCTCTAGCGCGTGAGCCTCGTCGGCGCGCGTCATGGCCGCACAGGATGGCAGCGCGGGACTGAGGGGCGTGACAAGCGACCATCTGGGGGCCATATCGGATTGTCCAGCCGTGGGGTGGGGGTTGGTCCTCAGCGCTTCTCGCGCCGGCACGCCAGCGGGCGGGGTCAGCCGTCCTCCCCGACGACGGTGATCGTCACGGTTCTCGCCCCGCCGCGGTCGCGATGCTCGCAGAGGTAGATGCCCTGCCAGGTGCCGAGGGCGAGCTCGCCCTCGCTCACCGGGATCGTCAGCGAGCTGCCGAGCAGGGCCGCCTTTACGTGGGCGGGCATGTCATCGGGCCCCTCGGATGTGTGGGTCCAGTACGGCGCGTCCTGCGGCACGGCTGCGTCGAACCACGACGCGAAGTCGCGTAGCACCGCGCGGCTGGCGTTCTCGTTGAGCGTGAGCGACGCCGAGGTGTGCTCAATGAAGACGTGTGCGAGGCCGACCCGGCACCGCGCGAGCTCCGGCAGCGCCTCGATCAAGTCCGCGGTGATCAGGTGAAAGCCGCGGCCGCGCGGCCGCAGCTGGGTCGTTCGCTGAAGCCACATCGCGCGTACCGTAATGCGCGGCGCCCCCCCGACACCGCTCCCCTGTGCCGATTGGGGTGTTAAATGATCTAGAAGAGGCGGTCAAGCGTAACGCTGCCACCGTCTTGTGCCGATCACTGAAGGGAACGATCGCCTCGACGAGAACATCACCTCGCCTTCCGCGCGCCCGAACTCATGCCGATCAACTTCCGAACACTCCCCCTCGCCGCCGCGCTCGCGGTCGTCAGCTGCCTGCTGGTCGGTGGCGGCAGCGCACAGGCCGCTCGCGGCATGGAGATCGCGATCCAGGACGACGCGCCGCTGCTGAACGACCTCTACTCGAGCCGCGACTTCGTGCTCCAGCGCGCCCAGGAGCTCGGCGTCACCCACATCCGCGCAAACGTCGTCTGGTCGCGCGCGGTCGGCAACGTCGCACATCGCCGCCGCGCTCCCGCGCAGATCACCTACAACTGGGGCCCCTACGACGCGCTGATCGACGGCGCGGCGGCGCGCGGGATGCGCGTTCAGCTGGTGCTAACCGGCCCCGCACCGGCGTGGGCGACGGCGAACCGCCGGGTCGGCGTCTACAAGCCGAAGGCCGGCTCGTTCAGCGCCTTCGCGCGCGCGGCCGCGGAGCATTTCAAGGGTCGCGTCGCGCGCTACGGCATCTGGAACGAGCCGAACTGGAAAGGGTGGCTCGCACCGCTCACAAGCAGCCCGCAGCTCTATCGAAACCTCTACGCGGCGGGCTATCGCGCGATCAAGCGCGCCGACCCGCGCGCCCAGGTCCTGATCGGCGAGACCTCACCGACAGGGCGCGCCGGCAAGTCGATCGCGCCGCTCAAGTTCCTCAGAGCGATCGCCTGCGTCGATGATCGCTACCGCCGGGTGGGACACTGCCGCGCCCTGACCGCCGACGGCTTTGCCCACCATCCCTACGCCTTCGAGCGCCCGCCGGAAGCGCCGACGATCGGCGCCGACAACGTCACGCTCGGCTCTCTCAGCCGCTTGACGAAGGCGCTCGACCAGCTCGCGCGGGTGCGGGCTCTGCGCGGGCCACGCGGCCGGCGGCTGGGCCTCTATCTGACGGAGTACGGGTTCTTTGCCCGCGGCAGCCGGGCGTTCTCCGAACGAGTTCGCGCCGACTACCTGCGGCGCGGTTTCTCGATAGCACAGAAGAACCGGCGAGTGCGCCAGATGCTCCAGTACCAACTCGCCAAGCCACCGCGCAGGTACGACTGGGACACGAGCCTGCTGACGGCGGGCGGCCGCGCGACGCGGCCATACACCGTTCTGCGGGCGTGGATCCGCCGTGCGGCGGTCGCGCGCCAGCCCCGGGGCGGCATCGGCCTCCCTCCGGCGCCGCAGTAGCCCCCCTCCGGCCCGCCGGGAGCCAGAATCCTCGCGGCCTCCGTCACAAGCTTGTTACAAGCTGCCGCCGGGTATAAAGTCAGCCGGCCGCCCCCGGACACTGCTGCTCGCACAGCTGCTTTTCTCCGTCCGGGTACTCCTCGATGACCAACTCTTCCGATCGACATGGCCGATTCATCTTCGAAAGGCGCCTCGGGCGCGGGCCTGCTGCTGCTGTTTGCGATCGTCCTGGGAGCGGCGCTCGGGCTCGGGCTCGGAGCGCTCGTTGGCGCGCCCGAGGCGCTTGCGGTGGCCGGCGGGTTCATCGGCGTCTTCGCGGGCTTTGCCCTTGTCTACACACGTTTTAGGAACGTCTGACCCGCCGGCTCGCTCCCCTGGGGGGGCGGGTGCGTCTGATCTGGCGCCCGCATCTGGCACTCGGTCCTCTGAGACTTCGGCATCTGTGGCGTCCGGATCTGGGGCGTCCGCAGCTGAGCCTTCCGCCCCTGGCGCACTTCGCCTGCTGCGCAATCTGGACCTGGTCGCGCTCGCGCTCGCGCTGCCGATATTCCTGGTCGCCGGCCTTCCCCTTACCGGCTACGCGACGGCCGCTGCGGTCTGGCTCGTCCAGCGAGCGATTCAGGCGGCGATCGAGAGGCGGGTCGGCGCGTCGCCCAGCCCGCGCGCGGTTGTCGGCATGGTGGCCGGCGGCGCGATCGGTCGCGCTTGGCTGGCCGCGCTCGCGGTGCTCGCGCTCGGGCTCGCCGACGAGCAGGCGGGACTCGCCGCCGTGCTGCTGATCCTCGCCCTCTTCACGGTGTACTTCACGGCAAAGCTGATTCAAGGGGCGCCGGCCGGCCGGTGAGCGCGCTGCTGCCGTCGACGCGGAAGGGCCGGCTGTTCCTGTTCGCCGGCGTCTACGTTGCTCTCGCCGCGCTGATCGTGGCCATCTTCGGCGTCTCGGGAGAAAAGAACGAGGCGTTCAAGCCCCAGAACGAGTTCAAGCTCGACCCGTGGGTCGAGCTGAAGGTCGGCGGGATCGACATGTCTATCAACAAGGCTGTCCTCTACCTCTTCCTGGCGGGCGCGCTGACCTGCGCGACGATGGTCTACATCGCGAGACGGATGCAGGACAAGCCGAACCGCGTCCAGACCGCGGTCGAGGCCGCCTATGACCTGACGAGCAACACGATCACTCAGGGGAGCATGGACAAGCGAATGGCCGGCAGGTGGTTCGCGTTCATCGCGACGCTCTTCTTCTTCATCTGGTTCTCGAACATCATTGGCTTCATCCCGCTGCCGGTGAACACCGAGCACAAGCTAGAGATCCTCGGGATGCACATTCCGTCGTTCGCGCTCTACGCGGCGACCGCCAATCTCTCGGTCCCGCTCGTGCTGACGCTCGTGGTCTGGCTCTCGTACCACGTCGAGGGCATCCGCGCGAAGGGGCCGATCGGCTATGTCAGGGGCTGGATCCCGGCGGGCATCGGCGGGGCGATGGCCGTGCCGATCTTCGCGATCGAGGCGCTCTCGCACTTCGTCCGGCTCGTCTCGCTGTCAGCGCGGCTCTTCGCCAACATGCTCGCCGGCCACCTGCTGATCCTGATCATGGGCGGAGGGATGGCGGTGCTGCTCGGGCTTGAGATCGTCGGGCTCGTCACGCTGCCGATCGCTGTGCTCTTCTATCTCTTCGAGGTTGGGTTGGTCGCCTCGCTGCAGGCGTTCATCTTCGCCATCTTGTCTGCCATCTATCTCGGCGACGCCGTCGCCGAGAGCCACTAAGGAGGCCGCATGGAGTTCTCAGTGATCCCTTTGATCGCCCAGGCCGGCGGACAGGCCCAGGTTGACGCCGCGAAGGCGATCGCGCTTGGTCTTGGCACCGGTTTCGGGGCAATTGGCCCGGGCATCGGCGTTGGCTACATCTTCGGCAAGGTGATCGAGGCCGAGACGCGCCAGCCCGAGTTGCGTGACGAGATCCGCGCCACGATGTGGCTCGGGTTCGCGCTGACCGAGGCGATCGTGTTCTACGCCCTGATGATGTCGCTTGTCGCGTTCTTCATTGCCTGAATGAGCGACCTCTCATCCCCCAACCACCACTAGCCCCGTGAGCCTCGACCTCTCACAACCCTTTGTCGTGGCCGCGACCGCGGCCGAGGAGGAGGGATCGGGCAGCTTTCTCGTCACTCCGGGGCTTGGGCTGATGATCTGGACGCTGATCGTCTTCTTCATCACCCTGCTGGTCCTGCGCAAGTTCGCCTTCCCGCAGATCGCGGCGGCGCTCGATCGCCGCCGGCGCGCGATCGAGGAGTCGATCGAAGCGGCCGAGCGCACGCGCGTTGAGGCGGACGAGCTGCTCGCTGAGTACCGCGAGCGTCTGCGCGAGGCGCGCGAGCAGGCGGAGGACATCGTGTCGCGGGCGCGCAAGGCGGCAGACCGTCATCAGGACGACTCGAAGGAGGACGCCAAACGCACGCGCGAGGAGCTAATCGAGCAGACTCGCCGCGAGATCGAGCTCGAGACGCGCCGCGCGGTCGACGAGATCCGCAAGGAGGTCGCCGACCTGACGATTCTCGCGACCGAGAAGGTCGTCCGCAAGACGCTCGACCGCGACGACCACAAGCGGTTGATCGAGGATGCGCTTGCGGAGGTCGACTTCGCGGCGCTCGCCGGCGATCAGCCGGTCGCCGGGGGGTCGCGCTGATGGAGGAGATCGCCGCGGTCTACTCGCGGGCGCTGTTCGAGACCGCCAAGGAGCACGGCGAGCTCGACCGCATCCAGAAGGAGCTCGCCGCCTTCGTCGACGAGCTGGCACGCAACCGTGACCTGCAGATCTTCTTCTTCTCACCGTACTTCTCGTCCGAGCAGAAGAAGGACGCGATCGGCAAGGCGATCTCGGGCGCCGACGAGCGCTTTGTCCGCTTCCTCGAGCTCGTCGCCGAGCGCCATCGGATGCCGGTGCTGTTCCGCATCCGAGCCGCGTTCGACGAGCTCTGGGCGCACGAGAACCGGCTCCTTCCCGTCGCGGTCACGAGCGCCGTGGCGCTCGACGAGCGGACGATGGCGCGGATCGGCAAGCGGATCGAGCAGGAGACCGGCCGTCGCGTCGAGCTGACCGCCAACGTCGACGCCGACACGCTCGGCGGCCTCGTCGTGCGCGTCGGCAACACGATCTTCGACGCCAGCGTTCGGGCGCGCCTCGAACGACTCCGAAGAGAAGTGACCAGGGCGGCCTGAGTGGCCGTCAATCTCGAAGCGATCAACGAACGCGAGAACCAAGCTCAGCGAGAACGCAGGGAGCCGGCCGTGTTCCGCACGGCGGCGACCGAGGACAACGCCGAGCGCCGGTTTGCAGCGTTCGCCCCGAAGGAGAACGCAAGTTGAAGATCAAGCCGGATGAGATCACCAAGATCCTCAAGAGTCGCCTTGAGGGGCTCGAGCAGGATCGCGTCGACCTCTCAGAGGTAGGGACGATCCTCTCGATCGCCGACGGCATCGCGCGCGTCCACGGCCTCGAGAACTGCATGTCGCTCGAGATGCTCGAGCTCCCCCACGATGTGATCGGCCTCGCGCTGAACCTCGAGTCCGACAACGTCGGCGCGGTGCTCTTCGGCGAGTGGGGCAGGCTCGCGGAGGGCGACACGGTCAAGCGCACCGGCAGGCTGCTCGACATTCCGGTCGGCGACGCCCTGCTCGGGCGGATCGTCGACCCGCTCGGCAACCCGCTCGACGGCAAGGGCGAGGTCAACACGGAGGAGACGCGGCCTGCCGAGTTCAAGGCACCCGGCGTCGTCGCACGGCAGCCGGTCAAGGAGCCGATGCAGACCGGCCTCAAGGCGATCGACTCGATGATCCCGATCGGCCGCGGCCAGCGCGAGCTGATCATCGGCGATCGCCAGACCGGCAAGACGGCGATCGCGATCGACACGATCATCAACAACCGCGACAAGAACCTGATCTGCGTCTACGTCGCGATCGGGCAGCGGATGTCGACGGTGGTCCAGGTTGCGCGCACGCTCGAGGAGCACAACGCTCTCGAGAACACGATCATCGTCGCCGCCTCCGCCGACGAGGCCGCGCCGATCAAGTTCATGGCGCCCTACGCGGGCGCCGCGATGGCCGAGCACTTCCTCTACGGAGGGAAGGCCGCCCTCTGCGTCTACGACGACCTCACCAAGCACGCCTATGCCTATCGCCAAATGTCGCTGCTGCTCCGTCGCCCGCCGGGGCGCGAGGCCTATCCGGGCGATGTCTTCTACCTGCACTCGCGGCTGCTCGAGCGCGCGGCCAAGCTGAGCGACGACCTCGGCGGTGGATCGCTGACGGCGTTGCCGATCATCGAGACGCAGGCGAGCGACGTCTCGGCCTACATCCCGACGAACGTGATCTCGATCACCGACGGACAGATCTTCCTGGAGAGCGGGCTGTTTCGCTCGGGCGTACGGCCGGCGATCAACGTCGGCATCTCGGTCTCGCGCGTCGGCGGCAACGCGCAGACGAAGCCGATGAAGAAGGTCGCCGGCAAGCTGCGCCTCGAGCTGTCGCAGTACCGCGAATTGGAGGCGTTCGCGCAGTTCGGCTCCGAGCTCGATGCCGCCACGCAGGCGACGCTGGCGCGGGGTGAGCGCCTGGTCGAGACGCTCAATCAGCCGGAGGGACGCCCGTGGCGCGTCGAGGACCAGGTCGCCGCGGTCTACTCCGGCACCGGCGGCTATCTCGACCGCATCAAGGTCGAGCGGATCGGCGAGTTCCACGAGACGCTGCTCCAGCGCCTCCACTCCGAGGAGGACGAGCTGATGCGCTCGATCGCCGCCGGCGAGTGGGACGAGTCGATCGAGGAGCGGCTCGGCGCTGCGACGGCCGAGGCGATCGACGACTTTGGCGCCGACTTCGACGTCGAGGGCAATCCGCTCGACGAGGGCGAGTCCGAGCGGATCCGCTCCGAGGACGAACGGGCGAGGCCCGCTCGCACGCAGCCTGGGGACGCCGCGGGCGCCGAGAACGGTTCTCCCGCGGCAAGCGGCGCGACCGCCGATGGAGCAGGCGCCAGCGAGGCGCCCGACTCCGCGGCCGCCCCTGGAGAGGCCGAGGACGAGGCGGGCGCGCTTGCCTGATGGCGTCCCAGAAGGACATCAAGGGCCGGATCGCCTCGGTCAAGAACATCCAGAAGATCACGCGGGCGATGGAGATGGTCGCCGCCGCGCGGCTGCGGCGCGCCGAGCAGCGGATCGCGGCGCTGCGCCCGTACGCCGACGCGATCCGGCGGATGACCCGCCGGGTCGCCGAGGCGACCGGCAGCATCCCGAGCCTGCCGATCCTCTCGGAGCACGGCTCCACCGAGCGTGTCGGGCTGCTCCTGGTGACGGCGGATCGTGGACTGGCGGGCGCGTTCAACTCGCAGGTGATCCGGGCCGGCAACCGCCACGGACGCGAGCTGCGCGCCGAAGGCCTCGACGTCGCCTGGTACGCCTCCGGGCGCCGCGGCGTGTCCTCGCTCAACTTCCGCGGACTCGAGGTCAGCGGCGCCTACACCGGGTTCACCGACCGCCCCGCATACGCCGACGCGCGCGAGATCGCCGGTGATCTCGCGACCGCTTACGTCGACGGTCGCGTCGATCGCGTCGAGATCTTCTACAACGGCTACGTCTCCGCGATGAACCAGGAGCTGCGCCACGAGACGCTGCTGCCCCTGCGCCACGCCGACGTCATCGACGCCGCCACGAGCCCAGGCGATGGTCGTGGCTCCCCCGACCCCGCGACCGAGGACGGCCGCGACGCGGTCGACGCCGGCGCCGGTAGCCACGGCCGGACGCTCTGGATCTACGAGCCCGAGCCGGAGGAGATCCTCGCGCGCCTGGTGCCCGACTACGTCGAGATATCGATCTACCGCGCGCTGCTCGAGTCCACGGCCTCCGAGCATGGCGCGCGGATGACGGCGATGCGCAGCGCCTCCGAGAACGCCACCACGCTGATCGGCGACCTGACGCTTGCCGCGAACAGAGAGCGCCAGGCGGAGATCACCCAGGAGATCATGGAAGTCGTCGCGGGCGCCGAGGGGCTCCGCTAATGGGCCTTCTCGAGAGAATGCCCACCTAACCGGAAGGACCGAACTTGGAAGCCAGCACCAAAGCCAGAAAGCCGCGCAAGCGTGCCGTCGCCGAGGCTCCGGAGGTCGCGCCGCAGCGGATCGGCAGGGTCGAGGAGGTGACCGGCGTCGTCATCGAAGCGGTGTTCCCGGCCGGCCTGCCGGCGATCCTGTCGGCGGTCGAGATCGACATCCCGAGCACGGAGGTCGGCGGCGAGCCCCGTACGCTCGTCTGCGAGGTCCAGCAGCACCTCGGCGATGATCGCGTGCGGGCGGTCGCGATGGACTCGACCGACGGCCTCGCGCGCGGGGTGGAGGTGCGCGACACCGGCGGCCCGATCACGGTCCCGGTCGGTAAGGCGACGCTCGGGCGCGTCTTCAACCTGCTCGGCGAGCCGATCGACGAGGCGGGCGACGTCGACGCCGACGAGCGCTGGCCGATCCATCGCGATGCCCCGGACGTCGAGAACCTCACGCCCACGCGTGAGATCCTCGAGACCGGGATCAAGGTCGTCGACCTGTTAGCGCCCTACGCCAAGGGCGGCAAGATCGGCCTCTTCGGCGGCGCCGGCGTCGGCAAGACGGTCCTGATCCTCGAGCTGATCAACAACATCGCGACCGAGCACGGCGGCCTGTCGGCCTTCTGCGGCGTCGGCGAGCGCTCGCGCGAGGGCAACGACCTCTGGCTCGAGATGAAGGAGTCGGGCGTCATCGACAAGACGATGCTCGTCTTCGGCCAGATGAACGAGCCGCCCGGCGCTCGTATGCGCGTCGCCCTCTCCGGCCTGACGATGGCCGAGTACTTCCGCGAGGAGGGCGGGCAGGACGTCCTCCTCTTCATCGACAACATCTTCCGTTTCGTCCAGGCGGGGTCGGAGGTCTCGGCGCTGCTTGGGCGGATGCCTTCGCAGGTCGGCTATCAGCCGACCCTCGAGACGGAGATGGGCCAGCTCCAGGAGCGGATCACCTCGACGCGACAGGGCTCCGTCACGTCCGTGCAGGCGATCTACGTGCCCGCCGACGACCTGACCGACCCGGCGCCAGCATCGGTGTTCGCCCACCTGAACGCCACGACCGTCCTCTCTCGCGCGCTCGTCGAGCAGGGCATCTACCCGGCGGTAGACCCTCTCGACTCGACCTCGACGATCCTTAAGGCGGACGTCGTCGGCGACGAGCACTACGAGGTCGCGACGCGCGTGACCGAGATCCTCCAGCGCTACAAGGAGCTCCAGGACATCATCGCGATCCTCGGGATCGACGAGCTCTCCGACGAGGACAAGCAGACCGTCCAGCGCGCGCGCAAGGTCCAGCGTTTCCTCTCCCAGCCGTTCTTCGTGGCCGAGGCGTTTACCGGTAGCGCGGGCAAGTACGTGCCGGTCGAGGAGACGGTCCGCGGCTTCAAGGAGATCGTCGACGGCAAGCACGACGACCTGCCCGAGCGCGCCTTCTACATGAGAGGCACGATCGACGAGGTCATCGAGGCCTCCCGCGGAGGGCGCAACGCGCCGGGCAAGCGCGCGGATGCTGCCTCCGCCAAGACGTCGGAGAAGCCCGTGGGCGATCGAGCAGACGGCGGCGACGCCGAGCCAAGCGCCGCCGACGACGCCGCGGCGGCGCCGTCCGAAGGCGATGCGGGCGCGGAATAGGTGGCCCGCAACCGATTCCCGGTCGAGGTTCTGACCCCGGAGGGCGAGATCTTCGCCGATCAGGTCGAGATGGTCTCGACACGGACCACGACCGGCTCGATCGGGATCCTCGCCAACCACGCGCCACTGATGGCCTTGCTTGAGCCGGCCGAGCTGCGCCTCTATCGCAGCGAGTCGGAGATCGTGCGCTTCGCCCAGGGCGAGGGCTACCTCCAGGTCGCCGACAACCGCGCGCTGGTGCTGGTGCAGGACGCGATCGCGCCCCGGGACCTCGATCGCCAGGCGCTCGAGTCGAAGCTCCGCGCGGCGCGCGAGTCGGCTGACCAGGCGGAGCGCGATAGCGAAGAGCGGCGGCGCTGCGAGCGCAACGTGAGGCGCTATCAGGCCTTTCTGGCGGTCGCCGATGGCGCCGAGGGGATGTAGTGGGCCTACCGCCGGCGGGCAGGAGGTCGACACAGCTTGGCGAAGCCACAATGCCGCCGGCGGGCAGGAGGTCGACACGGCTTGGCGAAGCCACAATGGCGATGGATGCCACTAATCCCGGCTTCGACAAGGTCATCGTGTTGGCGCGTCATGGGGTGGCGACCCTTTGCATCGCAAGCTGCCTCGTCGCTGCGCCTGTCTTGGCGATCCCGAGCGGCGCGTACGCTCAGACCGCCGACGACGGCCAGAGCGCGGACGACCCCGGCTACCGCGTCCTGAAGCCAGGCGCGGCCTTGGAGGTCGCGGCCGAGTCGGCCGCACCAGCGCAGGTAGAGCTTCCGGCCACGGGCTTCCCGACCGGCCGCCTCGCCGCCGCGGGCATCTGCCTGCTTGTCGCCGGCGCGGCGCTCCAGCTGTTGGCGGCCCCCCGCCTGCGGCCGCGCTAGGTCGGGCCGACGGCGCTCAGGCCGGGGCTATCCTCAGGCGATGCAGGAGCGAGCGCTCGCCGAGCGCCTGATCACCTACGACACCTCGACGCTCGACGGCATCAAGAGCGCCGCCGGGTTCATCAAGGGCTGGCTGGAGGCGCGCGACGTCGCCGTTGCCGCTGCGACACACAACGGCCGCCCGATCCTGATGGCAACGGTCGGGGGGGGCGGCGGGCCGACGATCGTCCTTCATGGTCACCTCGACGTGGTGCCCGCCCGGCGCGAGCAGTTCGAGCCCCGCAGCGACGGCGATCGGCTGATCGGTCGCGGGGCCTATGACATGAAGGGGGCGCTTGCCGCGATGATGTGCGCCACGCGCGACGTCGCCGAGCAGCAGGCGGTGCGGGTCCACTTCGTCTGCGTGGCGGACGAGGAGGTCGACGAGCAGACCCACAGAGGGACTGACTTCCTCGTCGAACAGGGGTACACCGGCGACCTCGCGATCACCGGCGAGCCGACCGACATGCACATCGGCATCCAGGCCAAGGGCGTGCTGGCGATGCGCGTCGAGGTGGCCGGGACGGCGGCGCACGGCGCAACGCCGTGGCTCGGCGACAACGCCGTCTTGAAGGCGGTCGACGTCTTCCGCCAGATCGAGTCGCTGCCGTTCGCGCGCGAGTCCTCGGACCTCTTCGATCGACCGTCGATCAATCTCGGTCGGATCGTCGGGGGCGACGCCCTCAACAAGGTGCCCGAGCTCTGCGTCATCGACGTGACGGTGCGGTACCTGCCGGGCCAGGATCCTTACGAGATCATGGCCGCCGTTCGCTCCCTTCCCGCGACGACAAGCGTCTCGAAGGTGCTCCACCGCGTCCCCGCGATCGTCGAGCGCAGCCATCCCTTTGTCAGTGCGCTGGTCGAGTCGGTCGCCGAGGGGGGGCCGGCTGAGCGGATCTCGATCGGCCGAGATGGCGCCTCCGACGCGATCAGCTTCATCAACGCGGGGATCCCCGCGGTCGAGTTCGGCCCCGTCGGCGGCGGCCACCACGGCCCGGACGAGTGGGTGTCGATCAGCTCGCTTGAGCGCTATCGAGGCGCGCTTGTCGGCTTCGTCGAGCGACTCCCACGCGACCTCGGCAAGGGCAAGCTGCGCGTTGCCTGACCTCGCGGCCAGACACGGCCTCTGGAAGCGGCTCCTGATCGGCGCAATCCTGATCGTCGTCGCCTCGGCGTCGGCGACCGCCGTGGCGGCCTTTCGCGAGATCGACAAGGTCGTCGATGTGCTCGCCGGGCACAGCGAGCTTGACCTCGGTCCGGGAGTGCTGGCCGAGGCTGACGCCGGCAAGCCACAGACGGTCATGCTGATCGGCTCCGACCGGCGAGCAAAGACGGCCCGTGACGGAGGTGGAGGCGCCCGCTCCGACACGATCATCCTGGTACGCCTCGATCCTTCAAAGAAGGCGACCGCCCTGGTGTCGCTGCCGCGCGACCTGCTCGTGACCATCCCCGGCCACGGTCGCGACAAGATCAACGCCGCCTATTCGATCGGCGGCGCGAAGCTCACGCTCGCGACGGTCAAGGAGGTGACCGGGCTACGGATCAACCACGTGATAAACATCGACTTCCGCGGCTTCCGCGAGGCGGTCAACGCGATCGGCTGCGTCTACCTGGACATTGACCGCCGCTACTACAACGACAACACCGGCGGGCAACAGTACGCGACGATCGACGTCAAGCAGGGCTATCAAAAGCTCTGCGGCCAGAACGCGCTCGACTACGTACGTTTCCGCCACGAGGACAACGACCTCGTTCGTGCCGCGCGTCAGCAGGAGTTCCTGCGCGAGGCCAAGCAGCAGATCGGCGTCGGCGAGCTGATCCACGACCGCGACGCGCTCGTCAAGATATTCGGCAAGTACACCCGTTCGGACCTCCGCTCGCGCAAGTCGGTCCTGCGGCTGTTGAAGCTCGTCGTGGCCTCGGCCGGCCATCCGATTGCCGAGGTCCACTTCCGGGGCGATGTCGGGCCGACATACGTGAAGGCGACCCCGGCCGAGATCAGGAAATCAACGCGCGAGTTTCTGGGCGTTCGGGCGAGCCGCGGCCCGCGCGGGCGCCTGAAGCCGAAGGCCGCCAGGCGCGGGCAGGCGAAGGCGGCGGCGCTCGGCCTCGAGGACGCCTCGACCGCCGGACGCGAGCAGGCGCTGCAGGCGATCGGCGCAGGAGCCCGCATCCCCGTCTACTACCCGCGGATTCGCACCAAGCAGGCGCTCTTTGGCGGCGAGCCGCGCGTCTATGCGATTCGCGCACCCGACGGCAAGGTTCACAGCAGCTACCGCATGGTGATCAAGAAGGGGCTCGTCGGCGAGTACTACGGCTTGCAGGGAACCGGCTGGAGGAACCCACCGATCCTCAGCGACCCATCGGAGACGCGCAGGATCCGCGGCCGCAGGTACGAGCTCTTCTACGACGGCGACCGGCTGCGGCTGATCGCCTGGCGGACGCCCAAGGGCGCCTACTGGGTCTCGAATACGCTGCTCCAGACGCTGTCCGAGAGGCAGATGCTGGCGATCGCGCGCTCGGCGACGACGTTGTAGGCTCGCCCGCTTCATGCCTTCCCCGCCAGAGCCGGAACGGCTTTCGGTCGCATCCCGCGCGAGCAACAGCAACCGCAGGGAGCCGATCGGCATCATCGGCCTCGGCTACGTGGGCCTCGTCACGGCCGCTTGCCTGGCCGACCTCGGCCACGAGATCCACGCCCGCGACGTACTGCCCGAGAAGGTCGACTCTCTGCGCCGTGGGGAGACGCCGATTCACGAGCCCGGCCTCACCGAGCTGCTAGCCCGTAACCGCGAGCGGCTCCATTTCACGACCGAGATCGCGCCGGTGCTCGAGCAGGCACAGCTCCTCTTCTGTTGCGTCGACACGCCGCCGACCTATTCCGGGGACGCCGACCTGTCGCGGGTGGAGAGCGTGGTGGACGACCTGCGCGAGTCGCGCGAACACGCGATCGTCATGAAGAGCACGGTGCCGGTCGGGACGGGACGCTCGATCGCACGCCGCCACGAGAGCCTCGGCTACGTCTCGAACCCGGAATTCCTGCGCGAGGGCACGGCGCTCGCCGACTTCATGACGCCCGATCGCGTCGTCGTCGGCGCCGAGGCGCACTCGCAGCCGTTCGCCGATCGTGTCGAGCGCCTCTACGGACCGCTCGCGGCGCCGGTCGTCAGCACCGACGTCGCGAGCGCGGAGATGATCAAGCTTGCCTCGAACGCGTTCCTGGCGACCAAGATCTCGTTCATCAACGAGATCGCGAACGTCTGCGAGGAGGTAGGCGCCGATGTCGATGAGGTCGCGCGCGGGATGGGCCTCGACGGACGCATCGGGCCGCACTTCCTGCGCCCGGGAATCGGCTATGGCGGTAGCTGCTTCCCCAAGGACGTCACCGCGCTGAAGCAGTTGGCGGGCAACAGCGGGTACCACTTCCAGCTGTTGACCGCGGTGATCGAGGTCAACGAGCTACAGAAGCGCCGCACGATCGGGAAGCTCCAGAAGCACCTCGGCTCCCTGGTCGGGAAGGAGATCGCGCTGCTCGGCGTCGCCTTCAAGCCCGACACCGACGATGTTCGTGAGGCGACCAGCCTGGTGCTGGCAGGACGGCTTCAGGGCGAGGGCGCTCACGTGCGCGTATACGACCCCGTGGCCGCCGATCGCGCTCGCGACCTGCTCGGCGGCGCGCGCGTCTGCGACTCAGCGCTCGCAGCGCTCGACGGCGCCGACGGCGCGGTGCTGGTCACCGAGTGGCAGGAGTTCCGCGAGCTCGACTGGGTCGAGGCGAAGCGCCGGATGGCCACGGCGCTGGTCGTCGATGGCCGCAACTTCCTCGACTCGGAGATGCTGGCGGCGGCTGGCTTCACCTACGAGGGCGTCGGCCGGTAGCGTGCAGGCGCTCGTCCTAGCGGGCGGCCAGGGCACGAGGCTGCGGCCGCTGACCCTGACCACCCCGAAGCCGGTGCTGCCGCTCGCTGGGCGACCGTTGCTCACGTTCATGCTCGACTGGCTGGCGGCGCACGGAATCGACGATGTGATCCTCTCCTGCGGCTTCCTGGCGGCTGACGTCGAGCGAATCCTCGGCGACGAGTACCGCGGCACGACGCTGCGCTACGTGACCGAGGACACGCCGCTCGGCACCGCCGGCCCGGTCAGCCTCGCCGCTCGCGACGGCCTTGTCGATCAGCGGCTGTTCGTGCTGAACGGCGATGTCCTGACCGACATCGACCTCACCGATCAGCTGCGCCAACACGAGCGCAATGGCGCCGTGGCGACGCTGGCGCTCGTCGCTGTCGGCGACACCGCGAGCTATGGCGTCGTGCCGACCGCCGCTGACGGGCGCGTTGAGGCGTTCCTTGAGAAGTCGGCGGGCCCGGCGCCGACGGACCGGATCAACGCCGGTGCCTACATCCTCGAGCGCGAGGTGATCGACGCGATTCCAGCCGGGCGAGCAGTCTCGTTCGAGCGAGAGGTCTTTCCGAACCTCACCGGTCGCGGGCTCTTCGGCTACCACGCCGAGGGCTACTGGATCGACGTTGGAACCCCCGAGCGCTACCTCGAGGCGACCTACGACCTCCTGACCGGGCGTGTCGAGAGCTCGCTGCCCCCCCGCGACGAGCACGATTCGCTCGTCTATGACGGCGTGGCGGCGGCGGGGGCGCGGATCGGTCCGCTGTCGGTGCTCGGGTCGGGCTGCTCAATCGGCCCGGACTCCTTGATCGAGCGCTCCGTGCTCCACGATGGTGTCAGCGTCGGGTCGGGCTGCGTGATCAGCGAAAGCGTCCTCGGCGACCACGTGCGGGTCGAGGATGGCGCTCGCATTGGACCCGGAGCGGTCGCTGGCAGCGGCGCGACAGTCGCCGCCACGGCGATCGTTGGTTCGGGCGCGCGGATCGCGCCGGGGGAGACGGTCCAGTGAGCGACCGGGCGCGTGCGGTGATCGACGCGGTCGTATGAGCGGCCTCTCACGAGCCGCGATTGAGGCGGTCGACTGCGCAGGCATGCTCGCCGACGTACTCGCACAGCCGCAGCAGCTGACCGACGCGCTCTGGCGCGTCGACGCCGCTCGGCTTGAACCGGTCGAGGCCGGCGGCCTCGTCATCTGCGGAATGGGGGGCTCGGCGATCGGCGGCGACCTCGCCGCGGCCGCGATCGGCGCTCGCGCCACGCGACCGATCCGGACGGTGCGCGACTACGCGCTCGATCCATGGACCAGCACCGACACGCTTGTCCTCTGCGCGAGCTACTCAGGAGAGACCGAGGAGACGCTCGCCTGCTACGCCGCTGCGAAGAACCTCGGCGCACCTCGGGTAGCGCTCACGACCGGGGGTACGCTCGCGGCGCAGGCGCGCGCCGATGGAGTGCCGGTCATCGGCGTCCCGTCCGGGCTTCAGCCGCGCGCAGCTGTCGCCTATATGGTCGTTGGCGCGCTCGAGTGCGCGGCGGCCTGCGCTGTAGCTCCGTCGCTGCGGCCCGAGATCGAGCGGGCCGGCCCGCCGCTTGAGCGGCTCACGCAGGAGTGGGGGCCGGAGTCCTCGGACGACGCACCAGCGAAGGTCCTCGCCAGGGCGCTCGCGGGCACCATCCCCGTCATCTACGGCGCCGGTCCGACCGCGCCGGTGGCGCTGCGCTGGAAGACACAGGTC
>Ga0183260_10000328_pt1 | contig 39009 bp, 37 predicted proteins | sample AntDrymUQ4972206_2_FD_129768 | JGI IMG/M metagenome (GOLD analysis project Ga0183260, IMG submission 129768) | Polar desert sand microbial communities from Dry Valleys, Antarctica - metaG UQ497 (22.06) (version 2) (version 2) | ecosystem: Environmental > Terrestrial > Soil > Desert | place... | reverse complement strand
GGGCATCCAGTTCCAGTTGCTGCCCGGCGCGAACGCCCACAGCAAACGCGCGATCGCGGTGTTCTACACCTACGACACGCAGGGCCGGCAACTCTGGCTCACCGGTGTCGCCGACAACGTGTCACCGCTCGCGAGCGAAATCACATTTTCGATGACGCGCGCGACGGGCGGCGTGTTTGGCGACAGTTTTAATCCCGCCACCGTGCAGCGCACGCCCTGGGGAACGCTGACGCTCACCATCCAGTCGCAACCCGCGCTGCCGTTCTCGCCCGCTGTGTCCCGCGTGATCGCGATGCGCTGGAGTGCACTGGATCCTGCGTTCGGCTCCGGCAGCTATCCGCTGACGCGCCTGACGCGCGTGAGCAAGTCCGACCCGCGGGATTTCTGAGGCGCCTCGCAGGACACCGCAGCGGACAAAGCCCGTCTCCCGCGGGGAGAGGGAAGAAAAGAGCAGCCGCGAGATCCTCGTTGCAATCATTGCCTCGGCACAAAGCCCCTCTCCCACCGGGAGAGGGGTTGGGGTGAGGGTCCGATCTTGCGCCGCGGCCAGATGACCCGTGCAAGATCCACTATTCCGGTTTCGCCGCGAAGTCCTGCGTGCTCTCGCGTGATTCGTTGCGTGCCTGCACGCTGTCGGTACCGATGCGCGCAGCCTTCCACCCATCATTAAGGGCGCGGTTTTGTTATCGTTCGCGGCGTCCGGAACCCCGGCTTTGCAGGGCTTGCGATGACGTCCGAAGCGCCCGCCGCACCGGTCAGCTACGCCTTCGAGGATGTCGTCGTCGATGCGCGTGGACACCGGGTCACGAAGGCGGGACACGAGGTTCCGCTCGAGCCGAAGGCCTATGGCGTGCTGCTCGAGCTGCTGCGCACCGCGGGCGCCGCGGTCTCGCGCGATGCGTTACTCGACGCGGTATGGGGCCACCGCCACGTCACGCCAGCGGTGCTCAACCGCATCATCGCGATATTGCGGCGCGCGCTCGGCGACGACGCTGACCATCCGCGCCTGATCCGGACCGTGCACGGGACCGGGTACAGCTTCATCGCGGCGGTTTCTCAGATCGATCCACCCGCGCATTCGCTACGCAGCAGCGACGATGACGAAGCACCGCGGCGCGACCCGCCCTCGACACGCACCGTTGCGGAAGACCCGCCCGCGCCGCCCGCATCAGCAATCCCATGCTCGACCTGCCCGCTTCGGCGCAGGATTATTACTGGCGCGCTATGGTCGAGCTGCAGTTGCGGGAACCCGGCGCGCCTCACCGTGCGATCGCGCTGTTCGAACAGGCGCTCGCGCTCGAGCCCCGCTTCGCTGCCGCGTACCTCGGCATTGCGTACGCGTGTCGCGCGGCGGTTTTCGCGCGTGAGTGGAGCATCGACGAAGCGGCCGCGAAGGGCCGTGTCGCGGTGGCGCGCGCGCTCGAGATCGACCGGAACCTGGTCGAAGCCTACGTCGTCGAGGCATTCCTGCTGACGATGCAATGGCGCAGCATTGAAGCGGAGGTCCCGCTTCGCCACGCGCGCGCAATCGCACCCGACCATGTCGGCGTGCTGACGCTGACCGCGAACCTTGCCACCTACGACGGCCGTCCCGCTGTTGCATTGAAACTGCGCGAACGCCTCGCGCGGCTCGACCCGCTGTCACCGCTCCTCTACGCGCTCTGGGCGCGCGATCTTGCTACGGCGGGCCAGTTCGAGGAGGCGCTCGCGAAGTCCGCGGAGGCGACGGCGATCGATGCGGAAGCGCTGGTCGCAGTCGACGTCGCCGTGCGCATTCGCGTCTGGTACGGTCGTTTTGCCGACGCTTTGCAAGACTTCCAGGCGCGCCCGCGCAGCTCCACCTTCGACCTCTACGCGCGCGTGGCGATCGTTGCGAGTCACATCGCCCAAGGCGAGCTCGACGAAGCCGAGCGCGTGTTCGCAGAGTTCGAGCCCAAGGCGCCCGAGCCGCCCGCCTACGCGGAAGCGGCCGTCGCGCTGCTATGGGCACGCGGTGCCTACGACGACGCGGTGCGCTGGATCGAGGGCGAGGGACGAGCGCTGGTGCAGGAACCGTGGCGCGGCGGATTTCGCGCGCACTCGCTCGCGCTCGCCGGTCGGCGAGCGGAAGCGGTCGCGGGCTATCGGGAGACGTTCGTCGATTCGGGCAACCGCGATCTCGTCGCTGCGAGCGTTTACCCGTTGCACCTCGGCCTGAGCGAGATCGCGAACTGGGTCGTGCTCGAGCGCGAGCAGGGCGGCGACGGCGGGGAGGGGCTGGCGTACTTCGAGTCGCGCATCGCGCTGATGACGGCAGGCGGTTTCGGCATGCCGATGCTGGATTACTATCGCGCGGTCGCGGCGGTCCTGCATGGCGACCTCCCCGCAGCGGATGCAGCACTCGGGCGCGCTATTGCAGCTGGGTGGCTCGCACCGCAGGCGTTCACGGTGGACCTGGTCTGGCGCGGCGTGGCCGATGAGCCGTGGCTGCTCGCGCGTCGCCAGCAGATCGGCGCGCGGATCGCAGCGGAATTGGCGCGCCGTACGCAACGTGGCGGTGCTTGATCGGACGGCTTCCCTCTCCCTCCGGGAGAGCTCCGGCACGCGCCAGCAGCAAGGACTCGACGCCAGACGCTGCGCTGTTTCCCTCTCCCTTCGGGAGAGGGCAGAAAAGAGCAGGCACGGGAAGACGAGTTCGTGGTGCGAGCCACGTCGCGACGGCTTCTTCCGAATCGCTGCAGCGTGATCAGCGGCCGCAGCGGTACGCCGCGAAGTCCTGCGTGCCCTCGCGTGGTTCGTTGCTTGCCTGCACGGTGTCGGCACCGATGCGCGCGGCCTCGTTGCGCGCGAGGGATTCGAGTTCGTCGCGCACCTTGAGTTCGTTGCGGTCGTAGAACCACACGCTGTCCTTGACGGACACGTTGACGTCGCCGCGTTTGGCGCAGCGCGCGAGATCCTCGTTGTAGGCGACGCGCACGCTGCTGCCCGCGACGTCCGGCTCGACCCACGTACACGAGGAGAGCAACGCACTTCCCGCCACCAACCAAAAAACTTCACGCGTTCTCATGTTGACTCCAGCAGAAGGGGTTGCGATGAAATCCCCTCTCCCACCGGGAGAGGGGTGGGGGTGAGGGGCGTGCCTGTATCGAGGTCGAAGGGTACGCCAACGCTCGCGCGAACTCCCGCCCCTCTCCCTTGGTCCCTCTCCCGTTGGGAGAAGGATGCCAAGCAGGCCAGCTCGTGCCATGCGGGGTTCGACAAGCGACCGCGCGCGCGGTTCCGTGTCAACGCACCACGCGTCCATCGGCGTCGAGCACCTTGAGTTCACCGATGTTCGCGGCGCGCAGCGGCGCTTCGATCTGCTTGAGATCGCCCACGATGACCCACGTCAATGCATCCGGTTCGATCGAGGTGGCCGCAGCGGTCACCTGCGCGGGCGTCATGGCCTCGATCTCCGCAGTGCGGCGCAGCACCCAGTCGTCGGGTCGACCATAGCGGACCATTCCGCCGAGCGTGGCGAGCACCGCGCGGCCGGTTTCGAACGAGCCGGGCAGTCCCCGGATTTCGGTCGAGCGGATCTTGTCGATCTCCGCGGTCGACGCGGCACGTTTGCCGGAAGCGTATTCCGCGATCTCGCGCGCCACCTCCGCCTGCGACTGCGCAGTCTTGTCAGTCTGCACCGCCGCAAACGCCATCCACGGGCGCTGCGCCAAAGCGTTCTGCATGGAGCTGTAGGCGCCGTAGGCCCAGTGCTTGTCCTCGCGCAGATTCATGTTGAGGCGCGAGGTGAACTCACCGCCCAGCACGGAGTTCGCGAAGTACAGGCGTGTCGCGCCTTCGTCCTTGGTCGACGGCATGAGCTGGCCCGCGATGATGGTCGACTGCTGCGCGCCCGGTTGGTCGAGCAGGTAGATGCGCGGCTTCGACGGCAACGGCACGGCGGCGACTACCGCTGGCGCGGGCGAGTCGCCCGTGCCCGACCAGTCGCCGAGGTGCTTCTCGAGCAGCGGCTTGATTTCGGCCAGCGTCGTGTCACCGACTACCAGCAGGGTTGCGCCTTGTGGTCGCACCCAGCGCTGGTGATAGGCCACCAGGTCTTCGCGCGCGAGCGACTTGATCGAGTCTTCGGTGCCGGTGCCGGAGAACGGGATACCGTAAGGATGGCCCGCGCCGTACAGGAGCGGCGGCAGGGCGCGCAGCGCGAGGCCTTGCGGCTGCGCCTTTTCCTGCGCGATACCGGCCAGCCACTGGCCACGCACGCGATCGATCTCCTCGGGCTTGAAGGTCGGCTCGCGCAGCATCGTCGCGAACAACCCGAGCGATGGATCGAGCTTCTCCTTGAGCGCAGACAGATACACGTTGCCGCCATCGAGCGCGGCACCCGCGGCGACCGCCGCCCCGAGCTGCTCCGCGCGGTTGGCGAAGCCGAGGGCGTCGAATTCGCCCGCGCCCTCGTCGAGCATCGACATCGCGAAAGCGGCCGCCCCGAGCTTGGTCTTGTCGTCGCTCGCGAAACCGCCGTCGAGCTCGAGTGAAAACTGCACCACGGGGATGTCGTGGCGCTCTGCAAGGATCACCTCGATGCCATTCGCGATCTTCGTGCGCTGCAGCGCGGGGAACTTGAGGCTCGGGAACTCCGCCACCTTGGGCACGCCGGCCTTGCGATCGACGTCGCTGGTGGTCACGGTGTACTTCGGATCGACTGGTGGCATGGTCAGCGGCTCCGCGTCCACGGCGGGCGCTTCCACGATAGGGGCACGCGTGCCCGGCACCACGGTCAGGGTGTGATCGCCAGCGCCAAGCCACTTTCGCCCGGCAGCTTGCACGCTGGCCGGCGTGGCTGCATCCAGGGTCACGAGCGACTTTCGGAAACACGCGGGGTCGCTGGTGTAGACCGCGCATTCGGCCAGCGCGTCGGCCTTGCCGCCGAAGCCGCCGATGCGCTCGATGCCGCGCACGAAGCCGGCCTTGAAGACGGTGCGCGCCTGTTCGACTTCGAGCGCGCTGGGACCTTCCTCGATCAATCGATCAAGTTCCGCGTCGATCGCGGCCTCGACCTTGGCGACATCGCCGCCCGCCTTGACGTCGGCGGCGATCATGAACTGCGAGCCGAGCTGCGAAGAGTACGCGCCGGCCGACACGTTGTCCGCGCTGCGGTCACGGTGCACCAGACGGGTATCGAGCCGCGAGGATTTTGAACCGCCGAGGATCTGCGAAAAAAGCTGCAGCTGCTCGAAGTCAGGATCGCCGTAGGCGGCGATGTTCCACACGCGGTGCACGCGCGGCTGCGGGACGAGGTCCTGCATTTCGGCGCGCGTCGAAGCGGGACGCTGCGCGACGTCGACCGCCGGCTGCGCAAGCTTGGGACCCGCCGGGATGTCTCCGAAATAGCGCGTCACCTTTTCCTTCGCCGTCGCGACGTCGATGTCGCCGGCCAGCACCAACACCGCGTTGTTTGGGCCGTACCACGCGCGGAACCATTGCTTGACGTCGGCCAGGGACGCGGCATTGAGATCCGCCATCGAACCGATCACGCCGCGATGGTAGGGATGGCTGGGCGGATACAGCGAGCGACCGAGCGCATTCCAGACCAGTCCGTACGGCTGGTTCTCGCCCTGCCGCTTCTCGTTCTGCACCACGCCGCGCTGCTCGTCGAGCAGCTTCTGGTCGATCGCGCCAACGAAGTGGCCCATGCGGTCCGACTCCATCCACAGCGCCATGTCGAGCGCCGTGATGGGTACGTTCTGGAAATAGTTGGTGCGATCGGTGTTGGTGGTGCCGTTCTGGTCGGTCGCGCCTACCAGCTCGAACGGACCGAAGAACTCGTCACGGTAGTTCTCCGAGCCCTGGAACATGAGGTGCTCGAAGAGATGCGCAAAGCCGGAACGACCGGCGGGCTCGTCCTTGCTGCCGACGTGGTACCAGACGTTGACGGCGACGATCGGTGCCTTGCGATCGCTGTGCACGATCACGCGCAAACCATTCGGCAGCGTGAACTCCTCGTACGCGATGTCGACCGGGGTGGCCTCGGCTGCCTTCGCCACGGGCGGTGCGTCGTCGCGAAGGCTCGCGTCGCGTTGCGCGCAGCCGGCGACTACCGTCAGCGCGGCCGCCAATGCCAGAACCAGTGTCGTTCTCGCCGTCATGTCCCGTTCCACCACACCCAAAGAGGCGGGCATCCTACCAGCGCCCCTGGCGGCCAACCGGCTGTAGAGTCCCTCTCCCTGCGGGAGAGGGGTTGGGGGAGAGGGTACGAGTTCGCTGCTCAGAAAAAGTTTGCGGCGCGACTGAACCCTCTCCCTCGGTCCCTCCCCCGGTGGGGGAGGGATGAAGTGCGGTAACTCGGCGAGGCGAGAACACGGTGGAGTTATGCTCCGCCGATGCCCCGCAACGGCAAGGCAAACTCATGGCGAGCTATCTCATCACCGGCGCCAGTCGCGGCATCGGACTTGAGTTCGTGCGGCAACTCGCCGCGCGCGGCGACCGTGTGGTCGCGGCGTGTCGTCAGCCGGGCAAGGCGCGCGATCTCAACGAGCTTGCGTTCGCCCATCCAGGCCACGTCAAGGTGCTGCCGATAGATCTGACCAAGCCCGCGAGCATCGCGGAACTCGCGCGCGAAGCGGCGATGGTCGTGGATTCCATCGATGTCGCGATCAACAACGCCGGCGTGCTGCCTGGTGGCGAACGCTTCGGCGAAATCGCCCCCGAGAACCTCGAAGCGAGCCTGCGCACCAATACGGTCGGTCCGTTGCTGTTGACGCAGGCCCTGGTGCCGCTGTTGACAAAGGGCGTGGCGCCGCGTGTCGTCAACATTTCCTCGATACTGGGTTCGATCGGCAGCACCGACGCCTTCGGCACGCCGAGCTATTCGATCAGCAAGGCCGCACTCAACATGGCGACGCGCCAATGCGCGCACGCGTTGCGCGAGCAGGGCATCGCGGTGTTCGCGTTGCATCCTGGCTGGGTCGCGACGGACATGGGTACCTCACGCGCGCCGCTTGCACCAGCTGAATCCGTCGCGGGGTTGCTGCGCGTCACGGACGCGAGCACGCTCAGGGACAGCGGCACGTTCCGCGACTGGCAAGGAAACCCATTGCCATGGTGAAGACGCTTCCCCGTCGCGCAGTTCGGGGTCGCCCCGCTTCAGTAGAGCCGAGCTGTGCTCGGCTGCGATCCTCCGAGACGCACCGAGCGGAGCACTGCTCCAGTCTACGGAAGCGAACGATTGCGTGGCTCGTTGTCCTCGGGTTAGCCAGTGCGGCGGTGTGCGCGGAGACCGTGCAATACGACGGACGCGCCACCGATCCCGAGAGTGGCGCGCTGCTCTACACCGAACGCCACCTGCTGCGCGAAGCTGCCGGCCGTCCGCGCGAGCGACTGGTGAATTATGTCTGCCCAGGCGGGGAGGTCTTCGCACGCAAGCGCGTCGACTACACGCCATCGACCATCGCACCTTCCTTCCAGCTCGACGATGGTCGGGACGGCTATCGTGAAGGCGTGCGGCGCGACGGTCAGCGCATCGTTGCCTTCGTGCGGATGGGCACCGGCAAGCGCGAACAGGACGGCGTGCTGCCGCAGGGCGCGCGGCTAGTCGCCGACGCAGGCTTCGACGAATACGTGCGGCGAAACTGGAACGCGCTGGTCGGCGGCCATACCTTGCCTATCCACTTCGCGGTGCCCGCGAGCCGTCGTGCGTACACGTTCAAATTGCGCAAGCTCTCGTCCACGATGGTCGCGGGAGTTCCCGCGCAAGTGTTCCGGCTCAAGGTGAGCGGACTGCTCGGCTTGGTCGCGCCGCAGATCGATGTGGCGTATGCGCGGGAATCCAAACGATTGCTGCGTTTCGAGGGCGTGACCAATCTGCGCGACGTCGATGGGGATCAATGGACCGCACGCATCGCGTTCGCGGATCGCGCCGCGCAACCAGCCGACGATGCGCAATGGGCGGCAGCACTGGCGGCGCCGCTGCGATTGTGCAAGTAGAAACGAAAAGGGGTCAGAGCCTTTTTCGAGCGATATACCGTGAGCCGCCGAAGGTGAGGGTCGACAAATGGAGCTGACCCCTTTTCTCCACGTGGTCCTGCACGAGCCGGAAATTCCGCCCAACACGGGCAACGTCATCCGTCTCTGCGCGAACGCCGGTGCGGCGCTGCACCTCATCGAGCCACTGGGCTTTTCGCTTGATCACGCCAAGCTGCGACGGGCAGGTCTCGACTATCACGAGTTTGCCCAGGTACGCGTGCATGCGAGTCTCGATGCCTGCCTCGACGCACTCGGCTCCCCGCGCGTGTTGGCGCTGTCGACGCGCGGCGCGACGCGTTACGACGAGGCGCGCTTTTCCCAGGGCGACGTACTGCTCTTCGGCGCCGAGACGCGCGGGTTGCCGCAGTCAGTCCTGGAAGGGCTGCCGGCCGTACAGCGACTGCGGTTGCCGATGCGACCCGGAAACCGCAGCCTGAATCTGTCGAACGCCGTCGCGATCGTCGTCTACGAGGCGTGGCGCCAGCTCGGCTTCGCGGGCAGCGCAGGGCATTGAATCGCGCAAGACAGTTCGACGGGGCGAGTTCGGACCCTCTCCCCCGACCCCTCTCCCGGGGGGAGAGGGGAGTAGGTAGGTCAGGTCGCCACAGCGACCTGACAGCTGTTCGCGGCAGGACGCGTCAGGTCGGCGTAGCCGACCTGACCTACTGAACTCCCACAACCGGCCGATGGAATCCTCGAGGCTCTAGAAGCGCACCTCGCCGACGAGCGACAACACGTTGGTCTCGAGTGAGATGTCGTCGTCTTCCGGACCGAAATAATCGTATGAGACGCCAAGGCTGAACTTCTCGTTGAAGTCGTAGCCCACGCTCACGCCCGCATAGAAATCGACGGCGTCGGCCTCGCGGCGCACCACCAGGAACGTGTTCGGGCTGGTCGAACTCGGCACCACTGTGTCGGCATCGGCTTCCCAGAAGAACGCGCCGACGCGCGCGCCGAAGAACCAGCTGTCGGCGAACGACGTGCGGAAGTTGCCGCCGAGCGTGAAGCCGCTGATGTCGGCGTCGAGGTCGAGGTTGCGGTTTTCGCCTTCGAAGCCGCTGAAATCGACATAGCCCCCTTCGAGGCCGAACGCCCCCCAGCGGAAGCCGCCGGTGATCTGGAAGGACGAGACCTCATCGTCGAAGTCGTCCGCGGAACTGCTGGCCGAGCCAATCCTGCCCTGCAGGAACAACCCGTCCAGTTCTTGAGCGGCCACGCTCGTGGTCGCGAGCGCCCCGCCGAGAATCAGCGCCAGGGTCAGTAGTTTGGTTCTCATGATGCACATCTCCAGTTTTTTGTGTAGTGGCTCGCGTATTGCGGTGCGAGACCCGATGAGAACCCGCAACGCGTGAAAAGTTCGTGCGCTGGTGAATTCGCGGGCTCGTGAGACAGCTAGTGGAACAGCCCGGGTGGATACTCAGGCTTGGGCGACCGCGCCAGCAGTTCGCGCAAGGCGGCGTGGGGCGTCAACTCACCGGCCAGCACGCGCTGGACTTCGCGCGAAATCGGCAGTTCGATCGAGTGTCGCTCGGCCAGGCGCATCACTTCGTTCGCGGTCTGGACGGACTCGACGACCTGGCCGATCTCGGCAATGGCGTCTTCGAGCGCCACGCCCCGGCCCAGCGCGAGTCCCAGCCTGCGATTGCGCGACAGATCGCCGGTGCAGGTGAGGACCAGATCGCCGACACCGGCGAGGCCCATGATGGTTTCGGCGCGACCGCCGATCGCGATCGTCAAACGCAGCATTTCGTTGATGCCGCGCGTGATGATGCCGGCGCGTGCGTTGAGCCCGAGTTGCATGCCGTCGGCCACACCGGTAGCCACCGCGAGCACGTTCTTCATCGCACCGCCGAGTTCGGCGCCAATCACGTCGCTGCCGGTGTAGGCACGGAAGGCGGGCGCGTGCAGCAGGTGCGCGACCTGGTCCGCGAATGCGCCGCTTTCCGAGTGGACGGTGACCGCCGTGGGCAAGCCTGCGGCGACTTCGCGCGCGAAGGAGGGCCCGGTGACGACGGCGAGCGGCACCTTGATCCCGAGGAAACGCTCCGCGACTTCGTGCAGGAATCGCCCGGAACCGGGCTCGAAGCCCTTGGTGGCCCAGGCCACGCCAAGCCGGGGTGGGTCAAGCTGCGAGAGTCGTTCAACCAGTTCGGCGAACGCGTGGCTCGGCGTCACGATCAGCGCGACATCGCAGTCGACCACCGCGAACCCGAGATCGTCGGTTACCGCGAGCGTTTCAGGCAACTCCGCATCGGGCAGATAGCGCGCGTTGCGGCGCGCCTGCTGCATCGAAGCGACTTGCGCGGGATCGCGCCCCCACAGCGTGGTGGAGGCGCCATTTCGCGCGAGCAGCATGGCGAGCGCGGTTCCCCACGAGCCCGCACCCAGCACCGCGACACGCAAGGCGGCGGTGCTCATGCGGCGATCAGGCGTTGGCGATGGGCTGCACCGCGGCGGCGGCCTGCTGGCGCTGCATCTGGTCGGCGTAGATCTGCTCGAAGTTGATCGGCTGCAGCTGGAACGGCGGGAAACCACCGTCCATGATCAGGCTGGACACGGCCTGGCGCGCGTACGGGAACAACGTGTGCGGACAGAATGTGCCGAGCACGGCCTGCAGGTCGCCGGGATGAAATCCGGTCAGGCCAAAAATGCCTGCCTGCTGCACTTCCGCAAGATAGGCCGTCTTGTCGGCGAGTTTGCAGGTCACGGTGACGGTCAGCACGACTTCGTAAAGGTCCGGCCCGATCGACGCGGTGCGCTGTCCGAGATTGAGCTGGATCTGCGGTTGGCCCTGGTCCTGAAAGATCTGCGGCGCGGAGGGCGCCTCGAACGAAGCGTCCTTGATGTAGATCTTCTGCACGTTCACCTGCGCCGTGAGGGGCGCGGCTTCGGCGGCGCCGTTCGCGAGCGCGCCATTGGTTTCGTCAGCCATCTTGAATCTCCGGAAAAGATCGGGGTGAGAAAAAGAGCGGGATTATCCCACGAAAGGGACAGGGGATCGGGAAATGGGGTCAGACCCCTCTTGGGTGGTGAAGGGCTCTTGCCCCTGGAGCTCAGCGCCTGTCGCGCGTCACCGGCAGGCTGGCGGCGCGCCACGAAGCCAGGCCGCCATCGAGCCAGTTGATCTGCGTGAAACCCGCCTTGGTCAGTCGCGCGCACGCCGCCGCCGAAGTCTGCCCGGTGCTGCAGTACACGGCCACCGGAAGTTCGCGCACGCGCGCCAGATCCTTGTGTTCCGGATCGAATTGACTGAGCGGCACGTGGCGCGCGCCCACGATGTGGCCCGCGTCGAAATCTTTCTGGCCGCTCATGTCGATCAGCAACGGCGACTGGCGATTGAGCAATTGCGTGAACGCCTGCGGGGTCAGCGCCTTGTATTTGCGGGTCAGTTGACCGTATTCGTGGCTGAGCAGGAACGCCAACAACGCGATGAACGTCGTCGTCAGGATCATGTGGTTGGCGAGAAAATCGGGAAGACGCTCGAAAAACATCGGCCGGCCGCGCGTTGGGGGCGCGGATTATGCCATCGCGCCCGGCGACGGCGATTTCCCCTGGCGTGAAGAGCCTATTTCGCGTCCAGGCTCGGCAACCCGGAGGTCAGCCACCAGCGTTTCACGGCGACGTCGTAGCGCCATTCCTGCACGTCGAGGACGGTCCGCACGCTCTGGGTATTGACGTTGACCAGCTCCAGCGCGACGCGCTGCTGCACCCGGCCCGGGACCACTGTAATCGGCGGGGAGTCGCGATAGCCGACGACGCGGAACTGGGCCCAGCGCTCGCGTTCGAACGAGGTCACCGGATCGGTCTTGAGCGACTCCGGATCGTGCAGCGCAAGAGCCGCATCGATGCCGTTCCAGCGCAAAGCGGTGTGGTAGGCGGAAAGCGTGGTCTCGAGCTTGCGCGCGTCCCCGGCGGCGGGATCGCTTGCGCAGCCGGCGCACAGCAGCAGCGCGAGCAACCCGGTTGCGGCGAAACTGCGGCTCCACGATGTTTTCACTCGGTGACTCCGTTGGGCAGGGCCGCCGCGAACGAGCGCAGCATCCCGGGCTCGCCGCGCAACGCGACGAAACGTGCCGACAGCCGCGCCGCGGCGCCGCCTCCCGCCGTCGTCACTTCGGCCGTCAGGGTGATGCGCGATTTTCCGCGCGCGGCGAACATGGCAAGAAAGTCTGTCCATTCTTGGTCTCCGATGAGCTGCCTCGCCTCGACCACGATCTCGCCCCAGACCGGCTCGAGATAGTTGACCATCGAGTCCTGCACGTAGACCTCTGCGGCATGACCCGCTTCACCGAGGCGCAGTGTCGCGAGGCCCCAGCAGGCGAGCGTCATGAGGCTCACGAGGCTGCCGCCAAACGCGCAGCCCTTGTCGTTGACGTTGGGTGCGAGCGGCGCGGTCAACACCAGGCACTGACCGTCGTACTCGGCGACGTGCAACTGCATCTCGCGCGCAAGCGGTATGCCGGAGAGCAGGTGCCGTTCCAGTGAGTGCAGATCGACGATCGGTTTCATCGTGCAAGCTTCCCACAACCCATGCGTGAAAGAGGAGCCACCCTCATTTTTTCGAAGCGCGGAGCGTCCGTGACCCGCCTCGTGCTTCGAAAAAAGACTCTGACCGCTTTGCAGCTCGCTACGATCGGACCATGGGAACGCATTCCGACGTGACCCTCGACCCGGTCCTGACCGGTTGGACCATCGGGCTGCTGCGCGCCGATGGCGCGCGATCGGCGCTGTCGCGCGCACTCGCGGACGCCGGCGCGCACGTAGCGGCGTTGCCGACATTGAGGCTGCATGCGGCGCCGGATCCCGTGGCGGTGCGCGTGCAGCTGGCGTCCCTCGTCGATGCGGCGTGGGTGTTCGTGAGCCCCTCGGCAGTGCGTTTTGCGTGGCGCGCCTGGCCGCAGTTTGCACCCGCGAGCGGCGCAGCGATTTTTGCAGTCGGGCCCGGCACGGCGGCCGCACTCGCGCGCCACGGGGTCGCCGCGCTGCACCCTGCGGAGCGGCACGATAGCGAAGGGCTGCTTGCGATGCCCGCAATGGATTCGCTGCGAGGCAAAGTAGCGCTGGTCAAGGCGCCAGGTGGCCGCGCCTTGCTTGCGGAGAGCCTTCGCGCGCGAGGCCTCGAGGTGCACGAGGTGGCTCCCTACCGGCGCGGCCCGGCGCGCTGGGATCGTCGCCATCTCGCGCGACTCGATGCAGTGCTCGGCGCGGCTCCGCGCGCGATGCTCGTCGCGAGCAGTGCGGAGTCGCTCGGTGCTTTCGTGGGCCATGCCCAGCGTGCGCTGCGAGAGGTCACCCGCCTGCCGCTGATCGTGAGCAGCACGAGGCTTGCCGCGCATGCGGGCCACCTTGGTTTCAGCGACGTGCACCTGGCATCGGGCGCGACGGCCGCGCCTTTGCTCGCGGGGATTGTGGGGCTCGCGAGTGCCTGCGCATCACTGGAGCGCGCGACGTGAGGAAGGCCAGACCCGCGCCCGCGACTGCACCCGCGGCGCACGCGACGCCGTACGCGGGGCTGTCTCCCGATATCGTCCTGGGCGCGATCGAGGCACAGCATCTAGCCGCCGACGGTCGGCTGCTCGCGCTCAACTCGTTCGAGAACCGCGTCTATCAGGTCGGGCTGGAAGACCGCAGCTTCGTGGTGGCCAAGTTCTACCGGCCCGGGCGCTGGAGCGACGCGCAGATCGACGAGGAGCATGCCTTCGCGCTGGAGATGGCGGACGCCGAATTGCCGATGGTCGCGCCCATCGCCATCGATGGCAGGACGCGCTTCGAACACGCTGGCTTCCGCTACGCGATCTACCCGCGGCGCGGCGGCCGCGCACCCGACCTCGAGCAGCTCGACACGGCGGCCTGGCTCGGGCGCCTGCTCGGGCGCCTGCACGCCATCGGTGCGCGCGACCGGTTCTTCGCGCGCGAAGCCCTCGACGTCGAGCATCTGCTGACCCTGCCGGCGCAGGCGGTGCTCGCGTGCGCGCTGTTGCCGACGCACGTGCGCGACCGCTACGCACGTGTGATCGAGGCCGCGCGCGACGTCCTGCGCGACAGCTATGTACCGGGCTCCACGCTGCGGCTGCACGGCGATTGCCATCCCGGGAACGTGCTCTGGACCGACTCCGGACCGCACTTCGTCGACCTCGACGATGCGCGCACCGGACCCGCCGTGCAGGACTTGTGGATGTTGATGACGGGAGCAGAGCCCCAGCGCGAGGCGTTGCTCGAGGGGTACGGCCAGTTCCGTGATTTCGATTTTTCGGAATTGCAGCTCATCGAACCTCTGCGCCTGCTCCGGCAAATCCATCACGCGGGCTGGATCGCGGCCCGCTGGGCCGATCCGGCGTTCCCTCTCGCGTTTCCGTGGGCCTCGTCGCCGACCTGGTGGGAAACGCACGTCTCCGATCTCACCGAAGCGGTGGTGTCTCTCCGCGATGCGTAAGCCAGGCCGACGCGCCGCGTAGCGCCGAGCTGTGCTCGGCTGCGATCCTGCGAAGAATGCGCTTCGTGCTGCACTCGGCTCGAGGGATTTCGCGCTGCGGAGTCAAGGCTCTAGCGCTTTGCGGTCACAGTGGGACTTGACCCGGCGCGGCGGTGGCGGGCAACGTGCCGTCGTGCGAAGGTCGCACCGCCTCCCGATCGGACCCGACGCAAGCCCCCGTGCCCTCCAGCCTCGCCCCCCACCGCGATTACGGTCACGACCCCGTCCGCGCGCTTCGCTATCTGTGGCGCGTGCCGATGTTGCTCGTGCATCTTGTGGTCGTGTTGCCCGCCACGCTGCTGCTGATGCTGTCGCCCTGGTCCGACGCCCGCGTCAACGACCGCGAAAGACTCCGCGAGGCTGCCGTGCGGAGTTGGCAACGCAACCTGCTGCGCGTCTTCGGAATGCGCGTCGAAGCGCAGGGCACGCCGGCGCCTGGCGCGGTGCTGATGGTCGCGAATCACTTCTCGTGGCTCGACATCACGCTCATGCACAGCCAGCGCATGATGCATTTCGTGGCCAAGAACGAGATCGCGGACTGGCCCTTCGTGGGCATGCTCGCCGCGCGCGCCGGCACCTTGTTCCATCGCCGCGGCAGCGCCGAATCCCTGGACAGCGTGCAGGGGCAGATGGTCGAGGCGTTGCGCCGTGGCGCCGCGGTCGGTGTGTTTCCCGAAGGGAGCGCGGGTCGCGCCGACCAGGTGCGCGTGTTTCACGCGCGGATTCTGCAGCCCGCGGTCCTGACGGGCGCACCCGTGCAACCGGTCGCCCTGCGCTTCGTACGCGACGGTCGGCTCGCGATCGACATCGCGTTTCGCAAAGGCGAGAAATTCCTGCCGTGCTTTTTCCGCGTACTCGGCGCTGCTCCTTCGACTGCCCAGGTCATGTTTCTCGAGCCGCTGACGGATCACGCGCAGGGTCGGCGCCGACTTGCCAATGCGGCGCGCGCGGCCATCATCGACGCGCTCGGTTTCGCCCACGAAAACCCGACAGTGGCGAGACGCAACGCGTTCGAGGAGGCGAGCGCGTGAGCGCGCTCGCCGCTCTGCCCCTGGCTGCGCTGCCGCCCTTTGCGCCGCGCGGCTGGTTGCGCAATCCGCACCTGCAGTCGATCCTGGGATCGAGCGGGCTGCGCCGCATGCGCATCCGCGCCCGTCACCGCGCGTTGGCCGAGGCATCGCGGGAAGTCATCGTCGATGGCGGTGACGGCGTGCGCCTGCAGGGTTTTCATGCGCCCGCGATCGGCACCGAGCGCGCACTCGTCGTGCTGCTGCACGGCTGGGAAGGCAGCAGCGACTCGAGTTATCAGTTGAGCCTCGGCGCGCGCCTGCGCGAGGCCGGGCTGGCCGTGTTCCGGCTCAACTTCCGCGACCACGGCGGAACGCATCACTTGAATGAGGATATGTTCCACTCCGCGCGCATCGACGAGGTCGTCGCGGCGGTGCGCGACGTCCACGCGCGTTATGCCCCCGTGCGATTGCTGGTCGGAGGCTTCTCGCTGGGCGGCAATTTCGCCTTGCGTGTCGCGGTTCGCGCGCCCGCCGCGAACATTCCGCTCCACGGCGTGTTCGCGGTGTGCCCGGCGGTGCATCCGCCGTCGGTGCTCGAAGCGCTGGAGGCGGCGCCGTCGATCTACCACGATTACTTCATGCGCAAGTGGCGCGCGTCGCTGTCGCGCAAGCAGGCGCTTTACCCCGATACCTACCGCTTCGACCGCGACGACATGCGCGCGCCCATGCGGCGCCTCACCGAGTTGCTGGTCGAGCGCCACACCGAATTCGATTCTCTGGACGAATACCTGCACGCATACAGCATCGCGGGCGACCGCCTGCGTGGCATCGAAGTGCCCACCGCGATCCTGGCCGCTGCCGATGATCCGGTCACCCCCGTGCAGGACTTCACGGAGCTCGTATTGCCGCCACAGGCGCGCCTCGAAATCACGAAGTACGGCGGGCATTGCGGCTTTCTGACCGGTTGGCGCATGGATAGCTGGGCCGAGGAGTGGGTACTCGAGTGGCTCGATCGCACGCTCGAAAAAGGGGACGGAGGGGATTAAGGCGCCTTAATCCCCTCCGTCCCCTTTTTGCTAGTCGGTGAGGTCGAGCTCGGCGATGTCGGCGATGGTGAGGAACGCGTGACGCAGCTGCGACAGCAGGGCAAGCCGGTTCGCGCGCAGCGCCGGATCGTCGGCCATCACCAGCACCTCGTCGAAATAGGCATCGACCGGCTGCTGCAGGGGCGCGAGACCCGTGAGCGCACCGAGGTAATCGTGGGCCGTAATGCGGCTCTCCAATTGTTCGACGCTCGTCTGCAGCGCTGTCCACAGCGAAGATTCCACACCCGGCTCGAGCAACGAGACCTCCACGCGATCATTCACAGCTTCCGTCGATTTGCGCAGCAGGTTGCCGATGCGTTTGTGCGCCGCGGCGAGGTTCACGGCTTCCGACATGCGCGCGAAGTCGTCGACCGCACGCAGGCGCCGGTCGAAATCGACCAGCGTCGAAGGATTCACCGCCGCCACCGCGTTGAAGCGATCCTGCGCGATGCCTTGCTCCGCGTAGTACGCACGCAGCCGCTCGAGAATGAACTCGCGCAGCGCCACCGCCGTCGCGCGCGCGTCGATCCCGCTGCCCGGGATCTGTTCTATCGCCTCGCGCAGCAGGCCGTCGAGATTGAGCGGCAGTTCCGTCTCGACCAGCGTGCGCGCGAGACCGAGTGCGGTGCGCCGCAAAGAGAACGGATCCTTGCTGCCGGTCGGCTTCTGCCCGATCGCGAAGAAGCCGGCGAGGGTATCGACGCGATCGGCGATCGCCAGCACTTGTCCGAGGCGCGTCAGGGCGATGTCGTCGCCGCTCGCCCGCGGCGAGTAGAAATCCTCGAGTGCCTGCACGACTTCGCTCGGCTCGCCCTGCGCCGCCGCGTAACGACCGCCCATCGTGCCCTGCAGTTCGGGAAATTCGCCCACCATGCGCGTGGCCAGGTCGCAGCGCGACAGGCTTGCCGCGTGCGTCGCCAGCGCCGCATCGACACCGACCCGACCGGCGATCGTGCGCGCGAGTTCGGCCACGCGCAGCGTCTTGTCCCAGAGCGATCCGAGGCGCTGCTGGAAGGTCACGCGCTCCAGGGATTCGCGGTGCGCGGCCAGTGGTGTCTTCAAATCCTCCTCGAAAAAGAAACGCGCATCGGCAAAACGTGGCCGGATCACGCGCTCGTAACCGCGCCGAACTTCGTTCGGATCGCGGCTCTCGATATTGGCGACGCCGATGAAGTGTTCGGTGAGCTTGCCCTGCGCGTCGTACACCGGGAAAAACCGCTGGTTGACTTCCATCGTGGTGATGAGCGCCTCGGGCGGCACGCGCAGAAACGCACGGTCGAACGTGCACGCAATCGCATGCGGCCATTCGGTGAGGTTCGCGACTTCGCCCAGCAGCGCTTCGCTGATACGCGCTACGCCACCTGGCAAAGCACGTCTCGCTGCGTCCTCGACTTCCTTGCGGATGCGCTCCCGTCGCTCGCGCGCATCGACCAGTACATGCATGTTGCGCAGGAGGTCGACGTACGCGGCCGACGACGTCACGCGCACCGGTTCCGGATGGTGGAAGCGGTGGCCCCGCGTCAACACGCCGGTGGACACGCCGAGAATTTCGCCCGGCACGTGTGCATCGCCGTGCATCAACAGCACCCAGTGCACCGGGCGCACGAACGCGACGTCGTGCGCACCCCAGCGCATGGGGCGCGTGATCGGCAACGCCGCGATGGCCGCATTGATCGCGCCAGGCAGCAGGTCGCGCGTGGGGGCGCCCACGCGCCGCGTGCGATACACGAACCACTCGCCCTTGTCGGTGCGCACGCGCTCCAGCATCGACACCGGCACGTTGTTCGACTGCGCGAATCCGAGCAGCGCGCGGGTGGGATTGCCGTTGGCATCCAGGCAGGCCGAAACGGCCGGGCCGCGTTTCTCGACGTCCTGGTCGTCCTGCGTCGGCGCCACGGCGCCCAGTTGCACGGTGAGTCGTCGTGGCGTCCACAACGACATCGACTGCTCGAGGTCGTTGCCGATACCGAGCACGGCCAGTTCCGCGCAGAGATTCGCACGGAGGGATTCCGCAAGCGCCCCGACCGTGCCGGGCGGCAATTCCTCCGTGCCGATTTCGAGCAGCAATGGCTGCGGCCGACTCATGGCGATGTCTCCGTACGCGCGACCAGGCCGGGAAAACCGAGCCTCTCGCGCTGCGCGTAGTACGACTCCGCCACGGCCTTGGCGAGTGCGCGCACGCGCAGGATGAATCTCTGGCGCTCGGTCACGCCGATGGCGCGCCGCGCGTCGAGCAGGTTGAACGCGTGCGACGCCTGGCAGACCTGGTCGTAGGCCGGCAAAGGCAGGCCCAGCGCCACGAGCTTCATCGCTTCGGATTCGCAGGCGTCGAAGCGGCGCAATTGCTCCGTGATGTCCGCATGCTCGAAGTTGTAGGCGCTTTGCTCGACTTCGTTCTGGTGGAACACGTCGCCGTAGGTGACCACGCCTTGCGGGCCGCGCGTCCACACGAGATCGAACACGCTCTCGACGTTCTGCAGGTACATCGCCAGCCGTTCGAGGCCGTAGGTGATCTCGCCTGTCACCGGCCTGCATTCGAGCCCGCCCGCCTGCTGGAAGTACGTGAACTGCGTGACTTCCATGCCGTTGAGCCAGACCTCCCAGCCAAGGCCCCACGCGCCGAGCGTCGGGGATTCCCAGTTGTCCTCGACGAAGCGCAGGTCGTGGATCAGCGGATCAATGCCGAGTGATTTGAGCGACGCGAGATAGAGCTCCTGGATGTTGTCGGGACTGGGCTTGAGCACGACCTGGAACTGGTAGTAATGCTGCAGACGGTTCGGATTCTCGCCGTAGCGACCATCGGACGGGCGCCGCGAAGGCTGCACGTAGGCCGCGCGCCATGGCTCCGGCCCGAGCGCACGCAGGAACGTCGCGGGATGGAACGTGCCGGCGCCCACTTCGCTGTCGAATGGCTGCAACAACACGCAGCCCTGGTCCGCCCAGTAGGCGTTCAAGCGACGGATCAATTCCTGGAAGGTCGGGCCTTGCATCATGCGCGGGTCGTGGAAAACGGGAACGCGCACTTTAGCCGCTTGGGGCACTTTTCTTCCTTCTCCCAAAGGGGTGAAGAGGAGCGCTTGCGGACCAATGGTCCGCGCGACGATGAACGCCTGAGTGCCATTAGGCGCGAAGGCCAGGGTGCGGACCGAGGGTGAGGGGCCGCGCTTGCACTGGCGCCCATGTTCTGCCGAGTTCGCGATGCACGTCTGCGTATTCGCACCCTCGGCCCCTCACCCCTTCCCCTCTCCCGGAGGGAGAGGGGTTCAAGCGGACTCGGCGGCGAGGGCGCGAGCCTGGACCGGCGCCGGGTAGCATCGCGTACCGGTTCAGCGGACACTTCGTATCCCATGGTCGCGATCTACCCTCCGCCGCCGTTCGAGCCCGAGCGCTTCGAGCCCGCGTCGCACAACTTCACCCCGAACCGGCGCCTCGAACTCGAGGAAGCGCTGCACATGCTGGGCCACGACGGCTGGCTGTTGCCGGAGGACGCGCAACGCGTGCGTACCGCCGCGCGCGGCAGCGCCCGGGCCGAGATCCATCCCTTGGTTCTGATCGCGAACGCCAAAGTCCCTGATGCCCGCCATCCGGGCACCGTGCTGCAACTCGAAGCGCTGACCGAATGGCTGGCAGGACACGCGCGGCTCCCGCATCTGCGCATCGATCCGACCAAGATCGACGTCGCAGCGGTGGGCCAGGTCGTCACGCCCGAATACGCGTCGCGCTACCGCATCCTGCCGATTGCGCTCGACGCGCGCGAGATCTGCATGGCCACCAGCGAGCCCTTCGATACGCGGTGGGTAGCGGACCTGACGAAGCTGCTGCGGCGCGACATCAAGCGCGTGGTGGCCAACCCGCTCGACGTCAACCGCTACCTCATGGAGTTCTACGGGGTCACCCGATCCGTGGCGCGCGCGCGCGACGAGAAGGCACGGCGCGACCCCTCCAAGCTGCTCAACCTCGAGCAACTGATCGAGGTTGGTGCCAGCGGCGACCTCACCGCGGACGACCAGCACGTGGTGCGCATCGTCGACTGGCTGCTTTCATACGCGCACGAGCAACGCGCTTCCGACATCCACCTCGAACCGCGGCGCGACGTGTCGCGCGTGCGCTTCCGCATCGACGGCGTGCTGCACAAGGTGTTCGAGCTGCCGACGCAGGTCATGGGCGCAGTCGTGGCCCGCATCAAGACGCTGGGGCGCATGGACATCGCCGAACGACGACGCCCGCAGGACGGGCGCCTCAAGATGCGGTCCCCGGGCGGACGCGAAGTCGAGATGCGGCTCTCGACCATGCCGACCGCGTTCGGCGAGAAGTGCGTGATGCGATTGTTCGACCCGGACATCGTGCTCAAGGACTACGCGCAGCTCGGATTTTCCGCGCGCGAGCAGGCGATGTGGCGGCACCTCGTCGAGCGTCCCAATGGCATCGTGCTGGTGACCGGCCCGACCGGTTCCGGCAAGACCACCACGCTGTACACGACCCTGCTCAATCTCGCCAAGCCTCAGGTCAACGTCTGCACCATCGAGGATCCGATCGAGATGGTCGCGCCCGAGATCAACCAGATGCAGGTGCAGCCGGCGATCGACCTCACCTTCGCGTCCGGCGTGCGCACGCTGCTGCGACAGGATCCCGACATCATCATGATCGGCGAGATCCGCGACCTCGATACCGCGCAGATGGCGATCCAGGCCTCGCTCACCGGACATCTCGTGCTGTCGACGCTGCACACCAACGACGCGCCCAGCGCGGTCACGCGCCTTATCGATCTCGGCACACCGCACTACCTCATCTCGTCGACGCTGGCCGGCGTCATCGCGCAGCGGTTGGTGCGGCGCCTCTGCGCGCATTGCGCGAAGCCCGGTCAGGTCGATGTCGAGCGCTGGGCATTTCTCACGCGCGGTTTCGCGCGGGGCATGCCCGAACATGCGCGCGTCGCGGTGGGGTGTCCCGAATGCCGCAACACCGGGTATCTCGGGCGCGTGGCCATCTACGAAATGCTGGCCATCGATGGCGGCTTGCGTTCCGCGATCACCGCGCACGCAGATCTCGTCGAGTTTCGTGCCGCGGCGTTCGCGCATGGCTTCCAGCCGCTGCGCGTGGCCGCTGCCGACAAGGTTGCCGAAGGCATCACCACCATCGCCGAGGTCCTGACTGTGCTGCCGCCGGAAGGCTGACCCGTGTAGCGACAGGCATCGCTCCCGCAACCGATCGCGCTCGATGCCAAAATGCGCGCATGCATCCCAAACCCCTGCTGATCGTCCAGACCGGCCGCGCGATCGCGGCCGTCCGCTCGCGCTTCGGCGATTTCCCGCACTGGTTCCGCGTGGCCATGGGCCTGCCATCGTCCGCGGTCGTCGTCGTCGATGTGCAAAGTGGCGCAACGCTTTCCGCGCACGACCAGTACGGCGGCGTGCTCGTGACGGGATCGGGCGCCATGGTGTCCGACCGCGAGCCCTGGAGCGAAGCGACCGCTGCATGGATTCGCGAAGTCCATTCTGCCGGCACGCCGCTGCTCGGCGTGTGCTACGGGCACCAACTCATCGCGCATGCGTTCGGTGGCCGCGTCGACTACCACCCCGACGGCCGCGAGATGGGAACGCACACCATCGAGCGGCTCGATGCCGCGCACGACGATCCGCTGTTCGGGAATGCGCCCTCGAACTTCGCCGCGCAATTGACGCATCGCCAAAGCGTCCTCGAGGTGCCGCCGCAGGCAGTCGTGCTCGCGCGTTCGGCGCACGACGCCTGCCAGGCATTCCGCATCGGCGAGCGCACCTGGGGCGTGCAGTTTCATCCGGAATTCTCGACCTCCGCCATGTGCGGCTACATCGCTGCCCGTGGCGCGGACCTGCAGCGGGAAGGCCACTGCCCACGCGAACTCGGTACCCGGGTGCGCGCCGCACCACACGCCCGCGCCCTCCTGCGGCGCTTTGCCCGCATCGCGTACCATCCCCGATGAAGTAACGCTCGGGCAGTGTGCTACAACGGGCGCAACGTACTTGGGGGAGCACGTCCATGAGCACCTCTCGCAGCGTAGCCGCTGGCAATGGTGTTGCCTGGCTCACCCGGGGCTTCGGCACGGTGCGCAAGCATGCCGCCACGCTCTCCATCGCCACGTTTCTGCTGGTGTTGGCGGTCCTCGTGCCAGTCGGCATCCAGTTGGCCGCGCAGTTCCTGCTGGCGGGAACGAGTGCATCGCTGGCAATACAACTGCTGGCCACGTTGGTCATGGTGTTCCTCGCTTCATTGTTGATGGTCGGGTTGCTGCGTCTCATCGACACGCTCGAGCGCACGGGCAGCGGCCGCGCGACTTCAATCTTCGATGTGTTCACCGACACCGATCTCATGGCCCGGGCGGTCACCTTCGCCTTGATCGTGCTGGTCGTCTCGATTGCCTTCGTCGTTGCGTTGCTGCTGACGCTCGGTCCCGACATGCTGGGCTGGTACAAGTCGGTGCTCATGAACCCCATGGGAGCCGCAGCGGCTGCGGCCCCACCGATCACGGGCTCGCCCTGGCTCTCGGCGGCGGTGGGCCTGTTCGGCTCGCTCGCGCTGTTCGGAATCAATACTTTCGGTTACGCACAGGTCGCGTTGACGCGCGTCGGTGGCGCAGAGGCGTTCATGGATGGCCTCAACGGAACCGCGCGCAACATGCTGCCGATCCTCGTCAACCTCGTGGTCGTGATCATCGCGATCGTGGTATTGGTGATCCCGCTGGTGATCTTGATGATGCTGTTCGGTTTCGTCGGCGGGCTGGTACACCCGATCGCGGCGTTGCTGTTGACCGTGCCGGTGTACGTGGGCTTCATGATCGCGTTGTACGCGCTGATCTTCGCGACCATGTACCACGCCTGGCGGGACGTGTTCGGTGAGTCCGCTGTTACCGCCGCCCTGGGCCCTCCGCCGCCCCCTCAGCTGCAGGCCTGACGTCACGCGGGCAGACCGCACGGGGCTTGGCCGCGTCCAAGTCGCCGCGCTGGCGGGCGCGCGCCGCAAACTGCGACAATGCGAGCCTTGCGTTGGGGGCTCGCGCCGCAATGGTCGCGCCCGCACTGACGTCGACGCCCCAAGGGAGAACGCCATGACCGACGCTGCCACCGCGCAGAGCACCTCGAAGCAGCCCATCGCGCCGCAGAAGGCAACGCCACTGCCGCCGCCGCTCGGCGGGCAGCGCATCACCAACGATCGCGGCCGCCTGACGGTTCCCGACCGACCGGTCATTCCCTACATCGAGGGCGATGGCACCGGCCCGGACATCTGGCGCGCCTCGGTGCGCGTGCTCGACGCTGCGGTCGCGAAGGCCTACGGCGACCAGAAAAAACTGATGTGGATGGAAGTGCTCGCGGGCGAGAAAGCCTTCAACAGCGTCGGCGACTGGTTGCCCGAACAGACCGTCGACGCCTGCCGCGAGTATCTGGTGTCGATCAAGGGCCCGCTCACGACGCCGGTCGGCGGCGGCATCCGTTCGCTCAACGTCGCGTTGCGGCAGATGCTCGATCTGTATGTCTGCCTGCGCCCGGTGCGCTGGTTCGAGGGCGTGCCCTCGCCGGTGAATGCACCCGGCAAGGTCAACATGACGATCTTCCGCGAGAACACCGAGGACATCTACGCGGGCATCGAATTCGCCCCCGGTTCGCCGGAAGCGGCGAAGATGCTGTCGTTCCTGCAGACGGAGTTTCCCAAGCAGTTCGACAAGATACGCTTCGGCACGCAGAAGAAGTCCGACGACTGGCAGCAGATCCTCGAGGGCGTCGGCGCACCCGCGCGCACGGTGGACGTGCAGGTCGGCATCGGCATCAAGCCGGTGAGCTACCTCGGCACCGAGCGCCTCGTGCACTCGGCGATGGGTTATGCGATCAAGAACAAGTCCAAGTCGCTGACGCTGGTGCACAAGGGCAACATCATGAAGTTCACCGAAGGCGCGTTCCGCGACTTCGGCTACCAGGTCGCGCGCGAGTTCTACGGCGCGGTCGAACTCGACGGTGGCCCATGGCACGTCATCCCCGATGGCAAACCGGGCGCGGGCCTCATCATCAAGGATTCGATCGCGGACGCCTTCCTGCAACAGATCCTGCTGCGGCCCGCCGAGTACGACGTGGTCGCGACGCTGAACCTCAATGGCGATTACCTTTCTGACGCGCTGGCGGCGCAGGTCGGCGGCATCGGCATCGCGCCGGGCGCCAACATCAATTACTTGACCGGCCACGCGGTGTTCGAAGCGACGCACGGCACCGCGCCCAAGTACGCCGACATGGACAAGGTCAATCCCGGCTCGGTGATCCTGTCAGGCGAGATGATGCTGCGTTACCTCGGCTGGACCGAGGCCGCGGACGCCATCATCCGCGCGATGGACAAGGCGATCGGCAACAAGCGCGTCACTTACGACTTCGCGCGCCTCATGGAAGGCGCCACCGAGGTCAAGTGCAGCGAGTTCGCCGACGAGGTGATCAAGGCGCTGTAACTCTTTGGAACCCTTCTCCCTCCGGGAGACTGCATGCGCAGGAGGCGCATGCGAACAGCGAAGCTGGCCCGCAGGGCGAGCGGCAGGAGCCGCGAGTCAGGTGGCGCGCAGCGCCGGATGAGGGGTCGAACGTGCGTCCAGAGGTGAGATCTAGGTCGAGGCAAGCTCGGCCCCTCACCCCTACCCCTCTCCCGATGGGAGAGGGGTGCGAGGCATTTCGTCGCGCGAAGTGAGACGTGGCGCGCGACAATCCGGGGATGCACGTAGACGATCCCGATTTCGAGTTTGTCGATGACCTCGGCGGGCCGCGCAACGCGCGGCCCGATACAGCCATCAAGGGCCGCGGGACCGCGCGCGACCTGCCGAATCGATTCGCGAAGGCGCACACCGAAGTGACCGACGACGGGTGGTTCGTGGATGGCGAGCCGGCGGCGCCGCCACGCACGCAGGTGACCGAGGAGCGCGCGCGGTCGATCGTGTCGCGCAACGAATCGCCGGACATTCCCTTCGACACGTCGATCAATCCGTATCGTGGCTGCGAGCACGGTTGTGTGTACTGCTATGCACGGCCCTCGCATGCGTATCTCGACCTCTCGCCAGGACTCGATTTCGAGACGAAGCTGTTCGCCAAGACCAACACCGCAGAGATGTTGCGCGCGACGCTCGCCAAACCCGGCTACAAGGTCAGCCCGATCAACCTCGGCGCCAACACCGATCCCTACCAGCCGATCGAGCGCAGGTACGCGCTGTCGCGCGCGGTGCTCGAAGTGATGCTGGAGACAAAGCACCCCTGCACGATTATCACCAAGAACGCGATGATCGAACGGGACCTGGATTTGCTGGTGCCGCTCGCGCAGGCGAACCTGGTGCAGTGCTTCCTGTCGATCACCACGCTCGACAACCGCGTCGCCGCCAAGATGGAACCGCGCGCCTCCGCGCCGCACCGGCGGCTCGCCGCCGTGCGTACGCTCGCGGACGCGGGCGTACCGGTGTCGGTGATGATGGCGCCCATCGTGCCGGGCATCACTGATCACGAGATCGAGAACCTCCTCGAAGCCGTGCGCGCCGCTGGCGCACACGACTGTCACTACGTGCTGATGCGCCTGCCGCGTGAGGTGAAGGAGCTGTTCCGCGACTGGCTGCACCTGCATTTCCCGGAGCGCGCCGCGCACGTCATGAGCCTGGTGAACCAGATGCGCGGGGGCCGCGACGACGACTCGCGCTTCGGCATCCGAATGCGTGGCGAGGGCGTGTTCGCCGACCTCATCGCCACGCGTTTCAACAAGGCGCGCGCGAAGCTCGCGTTCCCCGGCGGCCGGGTCAAGCTCGATACCGCGCAGTTCACTCCGCCTGCGAAGCCGCGCGCTTCCTCTCCGCAGCCCGACCTCTTCGCCTGATCTTCCTGTAGGAGCGCCGCAAGGCGCGATTGGCGAAGGACCGGCCGGGTGGTCGGTCAGCCCCCCAGTATCGTTCGCGTCTTGCGGCGCTCCCATGGGCAGCAGGGGCCCTGCGGTCGGGCAAATGTCTTACGAAAAGTGTGTCAATCCCGCGCATGCGCCGCCGACGATGGCCGATCAAATTGCGTGCATGACAGTCGCCAGGCCAAAGCAGTGCTTGCTCCGGATCGGCCGTCGCTCCCGACCTGGCGGCCTGTACGTCGTGACCACTGTGGTTGCGCACCGCAGACGAATCTTCGCCGACTTCGCGCTCGCGTTGCGCGTCGCGCCTTTGCTCGACAGCGGCGCGCACTGGCGCGATTCGCGCTCGCTCTGCTGGGTACTCATGCCCGACCATTGCCATCTACTGGTCCAGGCCGGGCTCGACGGCTCGCTTGCTTCGCTCATCGCCCGTCTCAAGGCCCACACGGCGCGCACCTGCAATCTCGCGCGAAATGCGTCAGGGCCGCTGTGGCAGCGTGGATTCCATGACCGGGCACTGCGGACGGAGCAGGACATCGCGGCGGTCGCGCGCTACATCGTGCGCAACCCGATCCGGGCGGGATTAACCAGCGCGGTCGGGTCGTACCCCTTCTGGAACGCGGTGTGGGTGTGAGCGGGCGCTGGCTCGTCTGGAGAAGCGATCGCGCCTTGCGGCGCTCCTACAGGGGCTTCGGGGTGGGTGGGTCGGACGACGTGAAACCGTTTATCCCCGTCCCGATCAGGCGCGCCGCGAGGCGAGATCGACGGGGGATACATGCAGCAGCGCGTGACGAATGCATCGACAGGAGGACGACTGCATCGACGAGAGAACGGGCGCGGGTCAGGTATCCGCGTCGGTCGACCAGCCTTCGCCGGTGCCGCGCGTGATGACCGTGTCCGACGGGTGAATCTCGCCCGCGGGGATCGCGGGCAGGGCGGCGAGTTCCGCATAGATCGGCGTGAAGTCGGGCTCGGTCGCGCGCATGAGCTGCTCGAAGCTGTCGATCACGAAATAGGTTTTCTGGAACGTGTCGATGCGATAGCGCGTGCGCATGACGCGCTCGAGGTCGAAGCCGATGCGGTTCGGCGCGTCCGACTCGAGGCAGTGGATCGATTCGCCTTTCGAGCTCACGATGCCGGAGCCGTAGATGCGCAGCCCAGTCGACTCTCGGATCAGGCCGAACTCTACCGTGTACCAATAGAGTCGCGTGAGGTTGACCAGTGCCTCCGCGCCGAGCGCATGCGCCTTGACGCCACCGCGTCCATACGCCGCCATGTAATCCGCGAACATCGGATTCATGAGCAGCGGCACGTGTCCGAACAGGTCGTGGAAAAGATCGGGCTCGCTCAGATAATCCATCTGTTCCGGCTTGCGGATCCACCACGTCACCGGAAAGCGGCGGTTGGCGAGGTGATCGAAGAATGCGAGCTCCGGCAGCAATCCTTCGACACCCACGACCCGCCAGCCCGTTGCCGGCTGCAGCGCGCGATTGAGGTCCTCGAACTTTGGAATGCGCGATGGGGTCATGCCCATGCGCGCCTGGTTCTCGATGAATTCGCTGCACGCGCGTCCCACGAGCACCTCGCGCTGGCGTGCGTACAGCTCCGACCACACCCGGTGATCGGTGTCGGAATAGCCCGACCAGGGCTGATCGACCACGCCGGTGGCGTACACCGGGACGTAGCCCCTGTCGGTCAACTGGTGCTCGACCCTTTGCGGCGCTGCGGTACCGACCATCGACGAACTCCTGCGCACTCACGACATTCTAGCCCCGCGCGCACGGCCGCCGGGGACGGCGTTCAGCTATCGCTCCGGCACACGTTCCGGTGTCCCGCGACGCTCGCGTGGCCGTAAACTGTCCGCCGTTCTCGAATGCGGAGCAGCGCGATGCGCAACACCCTCACTACCGTGGTAGCCGCAGTCCTGCTGGCTGCGTGTGCGACACAGGACGCGCGCAAGACGACGGAGTCGCGCAACGATGCCCTGATGGCCGACACTGAATCGGGCCGGATCGCGATCGCCGCGCGTCCGGCCACGAGCATCGACATGAGCGAGGTGCTTGCCTTGCGGCATCGCAGCGACGCCAACCGCGCGCGCGACGTGTACCGACATCCGCAGGAGACGCTGAGCTTCTTCGACGTGTACCCGCATCACACCGTGGTCGAGGTCACTCCCGGCGGCGGGTGGTACACGGAGATCCTCGCGCCCTATCTGCGCACCAACGGCCAGCTCGTCGCGCAGATCTTCGACCCCGCCGCCCAGGACAACCAGCGCTCGCGCGATTACTACACGAAGAGCAATGCCGAGTTCCGCGCGAAGCTTGCCGCCAATCCCGCGTTGTATGACCGCGTGCGCGTCGTCGAAACGCCCGCGTCCGCGCCCGTGCTCGGGTCGCCTGCTTCGGTCGATCGCGTGCTGACTTTTCGCAACGTGCACAACTGGACCGCCGCCAAGAAGGACAAGGCGATGTTCAAGTCCTTCTTCGACGTGCTGAAACCAGGCGGAGTGCTCGGCGTGGTCGAGCACCGAGCGGCACCCGGCACCGATCCGGCGGTCAGCGCAGAGTCGGGTTACATCACGGAGGCTTACGTGATCGAGCTTGCGACTGCCGCGGGTTTCGAGCTGGCCGGACGCAGCGAGGTCAACGCCAACCCGAAGGACACGCGCGATCACAAGAACGGTGTGTGGACGCTTCCGCCCGTGCTGCGCGTGCCGGAAGGCGAGGACGCTGCGAAGTACAGGGCGATCGGTGAATCCGATCGCATGACGCTCAAGTTCGTGAAACCGGCGCGCTGAAGCTTTTGCCTTCTCCCGCCGGGAGACTGCATGCGCAGGAAGCGCATGCGAACAGCGAAGCTGGCCCGCAGGGCGAGCGGCAGGAGCCGCGAGTCAGGTGGCGCGGAGCGCCGGATGAGGGTTCGAAAGTGCGGCGCCAGTGATGTTGCCGGAATCTTTTGAACGCATGACAAGATCGAACCCTCTCCCCAACCCCTCCCCCGGAGGGGGAGGGGTTTGTTTGTCGCGCAACAACCGCATAGAACTCGCGCATCATGCTGATCGCGTTCAACAAGCCTTTCGGTGTGCTTTGCCAGTTCACCGATCCGGAAGGCCGGCCGACGCTCGGCGATTACATCGACGTTCCGGCGGTGTATCCCGCGGGCCGGCTCGACACCGACAGCGAAGGGCTGTTGTTGCTGACCGATGACGGCGCTCTCGCGCATCGCCTGACGGATCCGAAGCACAAGGAGCCCAAGACCTATTGGGTGCAGGTCGAAGGCACGCCGGTGGAGGAACACTGCGCGGCCTTGCGCCGCGGCGTTGGGCTCAACGACGGCATGACGCTGCCGGCCGATGCACGCATTCTGGATGCGCCCCCGAGACTGTGGCCGCGTACTCCGCCCGTACGCGTTCGCAAGACCGTGCCCGACGCGTGGCTCGAGCTGACGATTCGGGAAGGGCGCAACCGCCAGATCCGTCGGATGACGGCGGCGGTCGGATTGCCGACGCTGCGCCTCGTGCGCATCGGCATCGGCACGCATCGGCTAGGTGCCTTGGCCTCCGGTCAATGGCGGGAAGTGTCTCCCTGACTTGAGAGGTCCGACGTAGCCGCGTTGGGTCCGACCGGGCTTACGCGGACAGCTCGCGCAGGCGTGCCACACCCGCGTCCGCGACCGAGAGCAGCGCGCGGATGTGGCGCGAGTCGAAGTAGTCTGCTTGGGCGTGCTCGCAGTCGATGACGCCCAGCACCTCATCGACGGACAGCATCGGCACCGCGAGCTCGGACAGTCGCATCACGTCGTCCACGACGTAGCGCTGATCGAGTCGCGTGTCGGGCACCACCTGCGGCGCTCCGATCAGTGCGCAGGTACCCACCACGCCCTGGCCGATCACCAGGCGGATCGAGCCTTCGAACATGCGATCGGAAACGCGCTTGGCGCCCCAGGCCGCGCGTTGCACGACGGCACGCCCACCGGGCTCGCTCAAATAGACGACGCAATCGTCCAGTCCGAGTTCGCGGCCTGCGAATTCGCACAGCACCCACGCGACCTGTGTCGCGTCAGGGCACGAGGCAAGCCTTTGCTCGAGGTTGGCGCGCCCGAAAGGCGCGTCGTGGAGGAACTGATCGATGGGCGAGGCCATGCTGCAACTTACGCCGCGCGGGCCCGAGCTTGCAACTGCGAGCGCCCATGGGTGCACAAGCCTTGCGGTTGACGCTCGGCATCGCCTGCGCCGGACCGCGCGAGAGTTTTGCCGCCCGCGAACTACTGCACGCGATAGAGCGCCGGGAACTGCCGTGCCAGCGCTTTCACCTTCGGCGCATCGTGATAAACGATGTAGGGCTCGTTGGGATGGAGCCTCGCGTAGTCCTGGTGATAGTCCTCGGCGACGTAGAACTTCTGCAGCGGCGTCACCTCGGTGACGATGGGCTTCGAGAACGCTTTTGACGCCGCCAGCCGCGCGATGTAGGCCTTGGCCACGCGTGCCTGCTCCACGTCGCTTGCGAAAATCTCCGATCGATACTGAGGACCGCGATCCGGCCCCTGGCGATTGAGCTGCGTCGGATCGTGCGCAACCGAGAAAAACACTTTGAGCAGTTGTCCGTAGCTGACCTGGCTCGGGTCGTACACAACCTTCACGGCCTCTGCGTGGCGGGTGGCCCCGGAACCCACGAGTGAATAGTTGGCAGTCGCGGCGCTACCGCCGGCGTAACCCGACGACACATGCTTGACGCCCTTGATGTGTTCGAACACGGCCTCGATTCCCCAGAAGCAGCCACCGGCCAGCACCGCCACCTGGTCCCCTGCGACTGCAGTGGTGGAGACGACCGGATCGGGCAACTGGCCCGCGGTCGCGTCCGCCAGTCCGGAACCGCAGCCAAGCAACGCGGCGCCGAGGGCGAGAGAGAGCACCGAGCGAATGACGGAACCAGGCGTGCAAGGCATCGAACTCTCCGACAGAAAATGCAACGGTGGTGGAGCGGCACATCGTTGGTCGCGATGCGAGGTGTCGACAGCGTTCCGCCCCAAATCCCCGAGCGCAATTGTGTCGTGCGGATCACACGCGCGGTCTCTCAACGCATGTTGAGAAACCGTTTGCCGAATAAAGTTCGACACCGACCACTTGAAACACGAAAAACGTGCGCCGGAGCGCGGGAAGCGCGGAATTTTGTCTTGAAACAGTGAATTCGAAACACCCATTTCACGCGCCTTTTTCGCCCAGCATTCAGTCCGCGGCCAGCGCAGTGAACGGTTGATTTACCGCTCTGTGACAAGCGCTGAATCAATTTCGCCCAAAACTTGCTCGTACAGTTTTTGTTCGGCGACGAACTCGCAACCTGCGTCCACTGCAGGCGGTTCGCGATCTCGGCACAGCGACCGCAGGCACGCACCGACCACGACGCCAGGACTGCACCACCATGATCGCCGCGCCTTCGACCGACGCCACGATTCCCCAGCGCCACTGCCGCGCACTCAGGTTCCGCGCGATCGCCACTGCGGCGATGCTGTGTGCAGCGCAGGCACAAGCCGCTCCGGAACTGCTGAGCCATGTTGGCGCGCGCACCGGGCTGGCCGAGGCCGGGACGGTCGAGCAGTTCAATGTAGAGATCAATGCTGCCGCTCTTGCCGCGAACTCTTCGACCCTCTCCATCTCCCTGCCAGGCCATCCACCGGTGGAGGCCACCCGTACTTCCACATCCGGCGAGCCCGGCGCCACGTGGCGGGGAAACACCAGTGAAGGTCACGCCGTGGTGCTCACGTCGAACGGCGCAGAAGTACGCGGTCGCGTGTACACGGGAGCGGGCGCGTTCTCGATCAACCCTGACGGCGAAGGCGGACATGTCCTCGCGCGCGTCGATCCGGGCGCCTTGCCCAGCGATCAAGCGACGGTGCCGCAAATCCCGTACGCGCTGGTGCCCGAAGCCAGGAGCCAGGCCAAAACGACCGGTCAAGCAATGGTCGATGTGCTGGTGGTGTTCTCGAGCCAGGCCGGCCCAGTCGTCGGGGGTCAGGCCCAGCTAAACCTGTTCGCGCAGGCCGCGATCGACCAGGCCAACATGGTGCTGGCCAACAGCCAGGTCGACAGTTTCCGCGTGAGACTCGCGCGCGCAGCGGTGGTGGCGCTCGCTGCCAGCGGTAATCCCAACACCGACTTGCCGCTTGTGCGGTCGGACTCCCAGATTTCCGTGCTGCGCGCCTCGGTCGGCGCGGACGTTGTGATGTTCGTGGGCGAATACACCGCGGGTATCAACGGCGCTGCGTACAAGAACACCCGTCCCTTGCAGTACGGCGCGGCCTTCGCTGGATATGCATTCGGCGTCGTCGACCGGGCCAGCGTCGAGAACTCGCTGGTGTTCGTGCACGAACTGGGACACATCCTCGGCATGGACCACGATGTGGGCAGTCCGCACGACCCGCCGGCCGACAACGCATTTGCGTTTGCGTACGGCCACGTGGCTCCGCGCACCGAGCCCTATGCACAGGGCGTGCTGACGGTCATGGCGTACCAGGGATCGTGTGGCGGTCCGGCGGCGTGCCAGCAGGTGCCGTACTTCTCCAATTCGAACATCGCTCCGCCGCAGGCGCCTTACCAGGGCCGGGCGATCGGTGTGCTCGACCAGGCGGAAAACTATCGAGTCGCCGCGATCACGGGCCCCATCACGGCGGACTTCATGGTCGCGGACACGATCCTCTCCAGCAACTTCGAAGACTGACCCACGCAGGTGCAGTCGAGTGTGGGGCTGCGCCCGCGCAGCGCGTCGAGTCGAGCGCGCGATCCCGAGGGAAGTCGATAACGACGGGCGATAATCCTCCCTTCCGCAACGTGACGGGCGCCCTCGTGGCGCCCGTTTCATGTTTCTCCGGCGGACCCGTGGGCCGGAACTCCACGCCCGCCGGCGAGCTCCTCGTGCATCCGCGCGGTATCGAGCTCGCCCTCCCACTTCGCAACCACGATCGTCGCGACACCATTGCCCACGAGGTTGGTCAGCGCGCGCGCTTCGCTCATGAAGCGATCGATGCCGAGGATCAGCGCAAGCCCCGCCACGGGCACCGACGGCACCACCGCGAGCGTCGCGGCCAGCGTGATGAAGCCCGCACCCGTCACGCCGGACGCGCCCTTCGAGGTCAGCATCGCGACCGCCAGCAACGTGATCTGCTGCGTCATCGTCAATTCCACGTTGAGCGCCTGCGCGATGAAGATCGCCGCCATCGTGAGATAGATATTGGTGCCATCGAGGTTGAAGGAATAGCCGCTCGGAATCACCAGCCCCACCACAGAACGCGAACAACCCAGCCGCTCGAGTTTCTGCATCATCGGTACGAGCGCGGACTCGGACGAGGACGTGCCGAGCACCAGCAGCAACTCTTCGCGTATGTAGCGGACGAAGCGAAAGATGCTGAAGCCGGTGAAGTGGGCGATGACGCCGAGCACGATCACCACGAAGAGGATGCAGGTGAGGTAGAACGCACCCATGAGGTGGAGGAGCGGACCCAAGCTGTCGACGCCGTAGCGCCCGAGCGTGAACGCCATTGCCGCGCCGGCGCCGATCGGCGCGAGCCGCATGATCATGCCCATCATGCGGAAGAACACGCGGCTCACGTCGTCGAGCACTCCCAGCAGCGGCCGTGCGCGCTCGCCGAATCCGCTCAGCGCGAAGCCAAACAGCACGGCCACCAGCAACACCTGAAGCAGGTGGCCCTCGCCGGTGAACGCGCCCACGAAAGTCTTCGGGATGATGTCGAGCAGGAACGCCGTGGTGCTCTGCTGCTTCGCCTGCGACGAATAACTCGCGACCGCTTCGGCGTCGAGCGTCGCCGGATCGACGTTGAAGCCCGCACCGGGCTCGAGCGTGTTGACCACGAGCAGCCCGAGCGCGAGCGCCAGCGTCGACACGACCTCGAAGTACACGATCGCCTTGACGCCGACGCGGCCAACTTTCCTGACGTCGGCAACCCCGGCAATACCCAGCACGACGGTGAGGAAAATGATCGGCCCGATCAGCATCTTGATGAGCGCGATGAAGCCGTCACCGAAAGGCTTCAGCGCGACGCCCACTGCCGGTGCGAAAAACCCGATCAGTCCGCCGACAACGATGCCGACCAGCACCCACACGTAGAGGCGCGAGGCACGCGCCGGTGCGATGCCGTCATCCGAAGTCATGCGGGCGCCGGTGTTCCAGTCGGCTCAAGTCGCGGCGGCGGGTCCGGACGAGCCCGCTTCCTGTGCGTGCTCTTGCACCGGGTCGAGCAGACGGCGCTGTCGCGCTGGATCGAAGGGCCCGATTCCTTCCCGACCGTCGAAACGGAAGTCCGCGTACGGACCGTCTGCGCGGACGTAGTGCAGAAACACCTGCACCCAGTGCGTGCCTTCGAAGCGCTCGCGCCAGTGTGGCAAATCCGCACCGCGGTACAGGAGCATGTCCCCCGGCGCAAGGTTCACTGCCAAGGGCTGGCCGTTGGATTCGAGGTGCAGCGGCCACGGCTGCTGCGAGTCCATGCCCAGTGTCAGTGAGGTGCTGATCTCGCAGGAGGGACGATCGACATGCCTGTGCAACTCGGCGCCGGCCTGATAGATGCGCAGAAACGAATAGCAGGGGAACAGTGCGCCACCGGCGACCCGCTCCATGATCGGGTGCACCTTGAGCAGGAGGCACTCCGTGAGCGCGTCCGCGTAGCGGCCTTGCGATCCGTACCCCTCCTCGAACCTGAAATAGTCCGGCTGCGCGGTCTGGATCAACGCGTAGTTCGCACAGAGTTCGGCCTCGGACCGACTCAGGACCCCGCGCAGCACGCCATAGCCATGCTCCTGAAAATAGCGTCCGCACTGATCGAGTACCTCACCATCTCTTGCCGAGTTCGCGGTGTGCATGTGGAGGATCCCGTTGGCGCGGAGAGGGTACCGCGCGCCGCCGCCGCTGGTGTCACGTAAACGAATTCGGAAAGGGGATCGAGCATTGAAACCGGATTGAAGGGCAAGACTTCGCAGGTCGTGGAACTCGGACAGCCATTCCCTCACGAGCATCACGACGCTCGAACTGAGTCAAGCTGCGGAAACCTGGCGGTCATCGTGAGCGATTTCGCGGAAATCCGCATGCGTACGCCCGTCGAGTTCAACCCTTTGACAGGCTCTCTGCCCGCAACAACCACACGCACGAGGATGCTCGCCATGTTTGGCAGGGAAGGTCGGGTCGCGCTGCTGGCCGTCTCGACCACGGGGATTCTGGGCGTTTTCTTCGTGGGTCCGATTCCGCAGGACCCGAGCTACCACTGGTTCGCCGATACCCGGGTCATCGCGGGAGTCGCGAATTTCTGGAACGTCGTCTCGAATATTCCCATTCTTCTCGTCGCCGCGTTCGGCCTGTGGCGCCTCCCACGGCTGGACGAGCGGGAGACCCGGATGGGTTATTTCATCCTGTGCGTCGCGGTTGCCCTCGTCGGGTTCGGGGGACATGCACTCAAACACGTGGTTGCCGCCGTCGCTGTGCTCTGCATCGTCCTGGCGGTGCCCGCCGCCGCAACACGGGTGACGAAGTAACTCCACACGCGGCGTCTGCCTGGTGACTAAAATCGGGGCGCAGGTCAGTGGCACAATGCGGATCGAGGTCCGCGCCAGTACGTCACCACGGGCATCGCTCCTGCGTTCGGCTTGAGCCACCTGGAACCGTTTTCGGAATAGAAACTGCGCGGTTTACACGAAGCGCACCGGCCCCGGATACTCGGCCACCGTCGCGTCGGAGGTCAGCAACGTGATGCCTTCGGCCACGGCTTGTGCCACCAACATACGGTCGAACGGATCCTTGTGGATCGGCGGCAGGCTATCGGTGCCAAGCGCGTGGTCGCTCGTGATGGGAAGCTCGGCATAGCCGTTGTCGAGTAGCCCGCGCCGCAATACGGTAGGCTCGACGCGAAAATCCTCGCGGCCGAGCGATCGCTTGATCGCAATCTCCCAGATGCTGGCGGCGCTGAAATACACCGCGTTGCGGGGATCCTCGAGCAGCTGCCGTGCTTTGGCAGACAACCTTTCCGGCTGCCCTGCGGCCCACAACAGCAAGTGAGTGTCGAGCAGCAGCTTCACCGCTCGCCGCCGAAGATTGCCTCGATCTCGGCGCCGCCCATCGTGTCGAAGTCTTCGGGCACGGCAATTTCACCGATCAGAAAACCCAGCCGTTGCGCGACTGCCGGCGCATCCAGCGCTACCACTTTGACCAGCGGTTTGCCGGCTTTGGCGATGACGAACGGTTCCCCCTTGGCGGCCTGCTCCACCAGCTTTGAAAGCTGAGTCTTGGCTTCATGGATATTGACGGTTTGCATGGCGAACCCACTTGACTAAGTCGAGTGGACCAAGTCTATGTTGTCGCGAAATCTCCGGCAAGCAATCCAGTCGTTCACGCGCAGTCGCTGACGTGCCCTCGTCTGGCGCAAATCACTTCGGAATGGGTGAGTTTTCCGAGCGTGCATGCTATAAGCAATAGCATAAATATGCATTCATACAGGCTTTAGATGTATATATATGCGAATGAAGCCAAATGCCGCCACCACCGTCACCCCACGAGGGCAGCGTGCTGCCCGACATCTTGCAAGCCTGGTCCAGCGCGCGCGTCTGTCTCGCAACCTGACTCAGGCCGACTTGGCGGAACGGGCCCGCGTCAGCGCAGGCAGCATCCATCGCATCGAGCGGGGCGAACCCGGCGTGGCGCTCTGGATCTGGCTCAACGCGATGGAGGCGCTCGGTCTACTCGGCAGCCTAGAAGCGCTTCGCGACCTAGCGACTGAGGCGATCATCGATGCAGCGGCTCCTAGTCGCGCCGGGGGCAAGCGCGGCGCGACTGACCTGGACTTCTGAGCATGGCCGACGTCCGCCGATATGTGTTCGCGCACCTGCCGGCGGCGACGGATGCCGTACCGGCCGGTGCGCTGACGCTCACGGAGGAAGGGCGCGAAACACTCGCGTCCCGCTTCGCCTACGGCCGCAACTATCTGGAACGCACGAATTGCATTGCGGTGGATCCGAAGTCGCTGCCGCTCGACGCGAGCGCGCGGCGGGTCGCCATCGCTCCGGTCAACGGACTGGCGTTGTTCGGCGCATTGCGCGACGCCACGCCCGACCTCTGGGGCCGACGTGTCATCGAGAACATGCTCAAGGCGCCGCCCGACAGTCTCCCGGAATCGGCGTATCTCGATCATGCGGGCGACAATCGCGCGGGTGCGCTCGATGTCCGCGTGGCGCTCGACAGCCAGTCGACGACCGGCGCGTTGCCGTCTGCCATCGAACTCGAACAGTTGCTCGACGCCGCCGACCGCATCGCCGCAGGCGACCCCGTTCCTGCGCGCCTGGAACTTATTTTCGCGGGTGCACCGAGCCTCGGCGGAGCTCGGCCGAAGACGGCGATCCTCGATCAGGGCAGGCAATGGGTCGCCAAGTTCCCGGCGAAGGGCGACGGTTTCGACATTCCGATGATCGAGCGCGCCAGCCTCGAGCTTGCGAGACGCGCGCGGATCAACGTGCCGGCCACCAGGCTGATCAGCCTCGGCGACGACAGAAACGTCATGTTGATCGCGCGCTTCGACCGTGGCGATGAGGCAGCGGGCTATCCTCGAACGCATATGGTCAGCGCACTTACCCTGCTGGGGCTGCACGAACACGACCGCAGCGCGAGCTATGCCGACTTGTGCCGCGCGATCGAGCAGTTCGGTGTCAGCGGCGAGGTGCAGGCCGACCGCGCCGAACTGTACCGACGCATGGTGTTCAACATCATGGTCACCAACGACGACGACCATCTTCGCAACCACGCATTCCTGTTCGATGCATCGCGCGGGGGCTGGCGCCTGAGTCCGCTTTACGACGTCGTGCCGCGGCCCATGCTCGGTAGCGAGCGATACCTTGCACTCGGCGTGGGCCTCGCCGGCCGCGCAGCCACGCTCGACAACGCGCTCAGCCAGTGCGGGCAATTCGGATTGACGCAGCCTGCGGCGGCGGCAGTCGTTGCTGCAGTGGCCGCCGTGATCGGCGAATGGCGCGAGACCTTCGAGACCCTCGGCGTGCCGGCCAAACAATGCGACCAGGTGGCGACGGCGTTTCGCCGGGCCGGCGATATCGGCTTCATGAAAGTCGGGAGAAGTCCTGATGAGCGAAAACAGCGGTGACCGCCGCGATCTCAATACAACGCGGCGTGGTCGTCCACGTTGATGGGAAAGATCTGTCGATCGCGAATCAACAACTCCAGGGTGAGGCGCCAGGACAGGTTGATCGACAACGAATGCAGTCCCCATCAATTTCCCGATCAGCGCATGCAGCTGCAATGAAGGGTGATGCGGATTGGCCACCAGCAGCGTATGTCTTGCGGTATTGCTCGCGCAGTTCCAGTTGGTGTTTGAGAAATCGTGGGCGCACCGGTTGTACCGGTCGGCGCGGGGAAAGTCGCTCGACAACCCGCTCGCGCATGTCACTGAAAAGAATGCAGAAGAGGTGGCGCGCCCGGAGGGATTCGAACCCCCGACCAATGGCTTCGGAAGCTTAATTTGAACGTCTGTGTGAAACGATGCTACTTGTCCAATTATTACG
>Ga0183260_10000327_pt1 | contig 39022 bp, 42 predicted proteins | sample AntDrymUQ4972206_2_FD_129768 | JGI IMG/M metagenome (GOLD analysis project Ga0183260, IMG submission 129768) | Polar desert sand microbial communities from Dry Valleys, Antarctica - metaG UQ497 (22.06) (version 2) (version 2) | ecosystem: Environmental > Terrestrial > Soil > Desert | place... | reverse complement strand
GCACCCTCCAGGCCGGCCTCGTCGTGCTGATCATCCTGATCGGAGTCGGAGCGAAGATCGCCATCGTGAAGGTCATGTTCGACTCGCGCCGCAAGCACTGAGCGTCACGCCGCGAACGCCGCATCGAGTTGCTGCTGCCCGACCCGCGCAGGTGAGCCGCTACTCCCCGAGCACCTTGACGACGAGCCGCTTGGGCCGCCCACCGTCGAACTCGCAGTAGAAGACGGCCTGCCACGGACCGAGGTCCAGGCGCCCGTCGGTGATCGGCAGGATGGCCTGATGGTGGACGAGCAGGTTCTTGAGGTGCGCGTCGCCGTTGTCCTCTCCGCCGCGGTGATGGCGATAGTCGCCCGGTTCGGGAGAGAGCTGCTTGGCGACGTCGTTGGCCGGCGGCTGCCACGACGGGGGCGCCAGCTTGTCGAGCCACTCGAGCGCGTCCTCGAGAATCCCGGGTTCGTCGTCGTTGACCCAGACGCCGGCGGTGATGTGCATCGCCGACACCAGGACGAGCCCTTCCTGCACGCCGGACTCGTCCACCGCCGCCTGGACGTCATCGGTGATGCGCACGAACTGGCGGCGCTGGCGGGTCGTGAACGTCCTATAGACGGTGTGCGAGCGCATGTGGTTCATGTCCTTTCAGGCAGGGAAGGGGTACCGTCCCCGATGCGGGGACCACCGATTCACCTCGAGGGGGAGAGCTGCAGATGGAAGCGCATGGCACGGCCGCCACGCAGGGGGGTCCGGTGCCGCGCCTGCGGCCGCTGTCGCTCGGGGAGATCCTCGACGTCTCGATCAAGCTCTGCATCGCTCACAGCACGACGCTGCTGAAGACGATCGTATTCGTGATCGTGCCCGTCCAGGTGCTCGCGACGGTCGTAATGGTGTCCACCGGCAGCGCCGACTACGACGTGTTCGGCGACGTCCCCGAAAACCGGGCCAACGACGAGACGAACACCTACATCGCCGGCCAGCTCGGAGCGGTGGTCCTGCAGACGATCGCCGTCGGGCTCGTGACGGCGGTCTGCTTTCGCGTCTTCGCACGGGCCTACCTCGTCCAGGCGACGGACTGGCGCGAGTCGCTGCGCTTCGCCGTCAGGCGCATCCCGCAGATGCTGTGGCTCGGACTGCTGTACGTGCTGGCGTCCATTGCCCTGATCGCGCTGCTGATGGTCCCGGCTGCGATCGTGGGCGTCGACGCAGCGTTCGGGGTCGCGGTCGTAATCCTCATCGTGCTCTTGCTCTGGGTCTACATCTCGTGGTCCTTCGCGCTGCCGGCGCTGTTCGTCGAGGATGTCCGCGGCGTCAAGGCGCTGCGGCGCTCGCTCGCGCTCGTGCGGCGGCGCTGGTGGCCGGTGTTCGGCACGATCATCGTCGGCTACATCCTCGCCTCGGTCGTCTCGGCTGTCGCTCAAGGCGTCTTCGCGATCGTCATCGTCGCCGGCGTCGACTCGAGCTCCGTGCTGGCGGTGATCATCATCAGCTTGGCCGGCCTCGTCGGGCTCGCCCTGACGACGCCGTTCCAGGCGGCGCTGCTGCTCGTCATCTACTTCGACCTGCGCGTGCGCAAGGAGGGCTTTGACCTCGAGCTGCTGGCCGAGCGCTTCGGCGGCGGAGAGGCCGGCCAATCTCAGTGGGCGCCGGTTCTCGCGCCGCCGGTCGTACCCGCGGCGCTCGCGGGCAGCGTGCAAACGCCCTACTGGCCCGCGCCCTCCTCGCCGCGGACGCCGGACGACGACACCGGCCTGGCCCCCCGGCCGCCGGACCTCGAGCCGCCGCCACCGGGCTGGGCGCCGCCGGGGGGCCCGGCGCCCCCGGACGCGTCGCCGCAGCGCGGAGACGAGCGCTGACGCGCATCGGTCCACGTCGGGGCGCGGCGCTCGTGCTCGCGGGCTGCGCGCTCGCTTGGCCGGCGGTTGCGCGAGGCGCGGACGCGACCACGGCCGAGGTGCGGTCGCTGGCGGCCGCGGCCTTACGCGATCCGTCGGCAGTGCAGCGCCTGCGCGCGATCGACCGCGTCGACGGGCGTCCGGTGCGCCTGGCAGACGCCCTCGGCGGCACCCCCGCCGAGCTGCGTTCGCGGCTGCGCTTGCTCGCCGGCGAGGGGGGCAGGGGCTCGCCGGCGCAAGCGCCAGCGGCGCGCAGGGCCGCGCGCGACGTGCTGTCGGACGAGCGCTACCGCGACCGCTCGCTGCCGCGTCCGCTGCGCGGCGTGTTCGCCTGGGCCGGGGATCAGCTCGCGCCGATCTGGCGCTGGATCGCAGGCCGCTTCGAGGCGCTCGCGGGCGGTCTGCCCGGCGGCCGGACGACGCTGTGGGCACTGCTGGCGGGAAGCATCCTGGCGGCGAGCACGCTGCTCGCGATCAGGGCGGCTTCACGACGCCAGTCGGCGGTCGCGGGATCTGCCGCCGGCGCACGCACCGGCGAGCGCGCGGGACCGGCACGCCTGCTCGCTGAGGCGGAGCGCGCGGAGTCGCGCGGCGACCGCGACGAGGCGCTGCGGCTGCGCTTCCGCGCCGGCCTGCTCGATCTCGACCACCGCGAGCTGATCGAGCTACGCCCGGCGCTGACCAACCGCGAGTTGCTCGGCGCCGTCCCCTCGCCGACACTCGGCGGGCTCGTCGCGGGCTTCGAGTCGGTCGCCTACGGCGGCCGTTCAGCGGACGATGAGGATCTCGTCCTCGCGCGCGACGGCTGGCCGCGCGTTCCGGCCGAGGCGACCGAGCGATGATCCGGCGCCGGCTTCCGAGCGGCGCGGCCGCGCGCTGGCTGCTGGCGATCGTCGCGCTCGTCCTTGCGCTCAACGTCGCGGCGCTGATCGATTCGGCGCTGCGTCCCGAGCCAAGCGGACAGACGGGCTCGGCGTACGCCACCCAGCCCAGGGGGACGGCGGCCTGGGCCGAGCTGCTCAAGCGCTCCGGGCATGCCGTGCGCTACCTGCGCGAGCCGCTCGCCGACGCTCGGCTGGACTCCCACGCGACGCTCGTCGTGCTCGAGGCGCACGACCTGGGCGATGCCGACCGGCGCGCGCTGGGGCGCTTCGTCGCCGACGGCGGCCGTCTCGTCGCGGCCGGCTCCGACCCGGGCTCCTGGCTCGGCGACGCGCTTGGGCCCCCGCCGCACTGGACATCCTCGGCGCCGCTGCACGCCGCGCCGGTCGCACCGCTGCCGGAGACCGCGGGTGTGCGCAGCATTGCCACCAGCGGCGCCGGCGGCTTCGACGACCCCGGCGCTGCGCTACCGGCGCTCGGCTCCAAGCCCGCGCTGATGGTCGTCGCGAGCGCCGGCTCCGGCCGCGCGCTGCTGCTCGGCGACAGCGGGCCGCTGCAGAACCGCCTGCTCGCGCGCGCCGACAACGCCGCGCTCGCACTCGCCCTGGCGGGATCGGAGGGCCGACCGGTGACGTTCGTCGAGTCGGTGCACGGCTTTGGCGCACAGACCGGCTTGGCGGCGCTGCCCGCGCGCTGGCAGGTGGCGCTGATCGGGCTCGCGCTCGCCGCGTTGCTGTGGTTGCTCGCGCGGGCGCGGCGTTTCGGTCCACCGGAGCGCGCCCTGGCCGCAGCGGCGCCCGCGCGGCGCGAGCACGTCGAGGCGCTCGCGCTGTCGCTGCGGCGCGCGCGCGAACCCAAGGTCGCGCTCGAGCCGGTGCGAGCCGCGGCGCGCGCGCAGGTGATCCGGCGTGCGGGGCTTGCATCCAGCGCCGACGAAGGGGCCGTCCGCGAGGCCGCGCTGCGGCTCGGCTTGCAGGAGGACGAGGCGGCCGCGCTGGCCGATGACAGCGATGAGCACGAAGCGCTGGCCGTGGGGCGAGCGCTGGCGAAAGGACGGCGATGAGAGAGCTCTACGAACGGGTCACCGGCGAGGTGGCAAAGGTCGTCGTCGGCCAGGAGGAGGTCGTCCGCGCCGTCGTCATCGGGCTGGCCGTCAACGGGCACGTGCTGCTCGAGGGCCCGCCCGGCGTCGCCAAGACGTTGCTGGCCAGCGCCGTGGGGCGCGCGCTCGGGCTCGAGTTTCGCCGCGTCCAGTTCACACCGGACATGCTGCCCTCCGATCTCACCGGGACGACGACGTTGCGCGGCGGCGGCGGGGAGCTGGCCTTCCGTCCCGGGCCGGTCTTCACGAACCTGCTGCTCGCCGACGAAATCAATCGCACGCCGCCCAAGACGCAGGCCGCGCTGCTCGAGGCGATGCAGGAAGGCCAGGTGTCGGTGGACGGTGTCAGCCGCCCGCTGCCCGACCCGTTCCTCGTCGTCGCGACGCAGAACCCGATCGAGTACGAGGGGACCTATCCGCTGCCCGAGGCCCAGCTCGATCGCTTCCTGATGAAGGTTGACGTCGACTACCCGTCCGCCGGCAGCGAGCTGCGCATGCTGCGCCTCGCCCGCGAGGGGCTGCGGCCGGCATCGCTGGACGACGTCGCGGTCGTCGCGCTCCAGGACGACCTGCAGTCCGCCCGCAGCAGGGTCGATTCGATCACGGTCTCCGATGAGGTCGCCGCCTACCTCGTCGCGCTCGTGCGCGCGACACGCGCCTTGCCGAGCGTGTCGCTCGGGGCGAGCCCGCGCGCGGCGGTGCACCTGCTCGTCGCCGCCAAGGCCTCTGCCCTGCTTGAAGGACGCGACTTCGTCACGCCCGACGATGTCTGCGGCCTCGCGCCGCCGGTCCTGCGCCACCGCCTCGTGCTGCGACCGGAGGCCGAGCTCGAGCGCTACGACGCCGACGCCGCAGTGCGCACGGCGCTCGAGTCGGTGCCGGTCCCGCGGTAGATGAGTCCGACCTCGCGCAGCGCGGCGGCGCTGGCAGCGATCTCGGCGTCGGTGCTGCTCGTCGGAGCGCTCGTCGCCGGGCTCCTGGTGGCGGCGCTGGCCGGAGCCGTGCTGGCCGATGCGCTCGCCGCGCGCAGGCCGCCACGCGCGCGGCGCCGGGTGGCGGCGGTCGTGGTGCGCGGTGTGCCGTCGCAGCTGCACGTCGAGCTGCTCGGCGTGGATGCCGGGATGGTCGGGGAGGCGGGCACCGCCGGGGACCGGCGCCTGAGCGTGCGCCAGGCGCGCGCACCCGACGTCGAGGTGCAGCCGCAGGAGGGGCGGGGCGGTTTGCAGGCGCAGCTGATCGCTCGCCGCCGCGGGCGAAGGCTGCTGCCGGCGGCCGTCGTGCGCGCCGAGGGGCCGCTGCGCCTGGCGAGCTGGGATCACCGCATCGGCGAGCCGGCCGAGCTGCTCGTCTATCCCGACGTCCCGTCGGCCCGGCGCCTGGCGCTGGCGGTGCGGGCCGGTCGCTTTCGCGAGTCCGGCCGCCGCTCGCGCGGGCCGCTGGGCCTCGGCACGGAGTTCGAGTCGATCCGCGACTACCTGCCCGACGACGACATCCGCCAGGTCAACTGGCCCGCGACGGCGCGGCTCGGGCGCCCGATGAGCAACCAGTACCGCATCGAGCAGGACCGCGACGTCATCTGCGTGCTCGACTGCGGGCGGCTGATGGCCGCGCCGCTGGCCGAGGGCGCGACGCGCCTGGACGCTGCCGTCGACGCCGCCACGGCGGTCGGGCTCGTCGCCGACGAGCTCGGCGACCGCTGCGGGACGCTCGCCTTCGACGCCGCGGTCCGCCGCCGCGTGACGCCGCGCAGGCGGGGCGGAGCGGCGCTCGTCGGCGCCGTCTTCGACCTGCAGCCCGAGCCGCTTGACGCCGACTACGAGCTCGCCTTCCGCCACGTCACCTCCTCCAAGCGCGCGCTCGTGATCGTCTTCACCGACCTGATCGAGGAGGTCGCCGCGCGCTCTCTCGTCGAGGCGGTGCCGATCCTCGCGCGGCGCCACGAGGTCGTGGTGGCGGGCGTGATCGATCCCGACCTCGATGCGATGCTGCGCCGCGTGCCGGCGGGCGAGCTGGACGTCTACCGGGCCGCCGCCACGCTCGACGTGCTCGCAGCCCGCGAGCGGGCCGCCGCGCGCGTGCGCGGGGCCGGCGCGCATGTCCTGGAGACGGCGCCCGCGTTGCTCGGCGAGGCCTGCGTGGCGGCCTACCTGCGAGCGAAGTCGCGGGCGCGGCTGTAACGGTTCACCCCGGACAGACGGCGCGCTCTCTACCTGCAGGACATGGCGCGCCGCGACCACCTGACCGGCCTGTACAACCGCCGCGGCTTTGAGGAGGAGCTCGAGCGCGAGCTCGCCAACGCGCGCCGCTTCGAGCGCAGCGGCGCGCTGCTCATGCTCGATTTCGACGGCTTCAAGGCCGTCAACGACACGTTGGGCCACAGGGCGGGTGACGAGATGCTCAGCGGGATCGCCCGGATGCTCGAGGAGCAGCTGCGCAGGAACGACATCCTCGGACGGCTCGGGGGCGATGAGTTCGCGATCGTCCTGACCGAGACCTCTCGCGAGCACGCCCGGACAGTCGTCGGCTCGTTGGAAAAGGCGTTCGCCAGCGAAGCGCAACACGGCCAGCATGTGCACACGACGGCGAGCATCGGGTTTGTGATGTTCGACGGAGAGCTCGGCGTGGAGGATCTTCTCGGCCAGGCCGATGAAGCGATGTACGCACAGAAGCGCGCTGCGCAGGTCTGACAGACCCAGGCAAGCGCCGTCATGCGGCCGTGCGGAGTGCTGCAACGCGCGAAAGCGACAGCGTGTGAAGCCCGGGGCATGCGACGCCGCCGGCGAGCCGCGGCCGCCTGTTCGCCGAACGTGGGAAGATCGTTCGCGATACGGCTCACGACAAGAGGAGCAACAGCATGGCTGGGCGAACCAAGGCCGACAGGCAGGCGGCGGCGAAGAAGGGTGCGGCCACGAGACAGCGCAGGGCGGCCGAGAAGAGCGCTGCCGACGCCAAGAGCTCGGCGACGAATGTCGGAAAAGCGGGCATCTCGACCGCGAAGTCGTTCGCCGAGGCGGTCACGCAGTGGGCCAAGTCGGTGGCCAGCCGCGTTGGCGCGGGCCGCAAGGGGCGCTGAGCGCGAGCGCTCGCCTATCTTGGCGCAAGCGGACCCTGGCGCTCCGTTCCCTCGAGGCGGCCTTGGTCAGACTTCGACCACCGACCTGCCGGCGACGGCACCGGAGGGCGTCAGCACCGCTTGCGAGTCGGGCCGGCCGCGCACGAACACGAGCGTCCAATACAGCGCTCCCACACCGACCCCGAGGATCAGCCCCGGAAGGAGGCCGAATCCCGCGCGCGTCACGAAGCCTTCGATCAGCCCGGCAAGCACGACCCAGGGGATCGTTCCCAGCACGATCGCGATCGAGGCCCGCGCCTCGAGCGTGAGCGCGTCGCGGCGCGTCCGGCTTACCGGCGCGACGATCGCGTAGCCCAGCCGCAGGCCGGCGGCGGCCGCGACGCAGATACAGGACAGCTCGATGATCCCGTGCGCGGCGACGAACTCTACGAACTCCGTGCCGTTGCCGGAGCCGATCGCTCCGCCGGTGATCGTGCCGAGAATGGCGCCGTTGTAGGCGAGCACGACCGCCGTCCCGATACCGAACACGAGGCCGGCGGCGAAGGCCAGGAACGTCACCTGGATGTTGTTCGTCAGCACCGCACTCGAGAACGCGGCCGACTCGGTTGCGGACATGCCGGTGTCGCCGACCGGCTCGACGGCGTCGCGAAACTCGCCTGGCACCAGCCCGAGCGCCGCGCCCGGGTCGTCGAGCGCCCAGGCGGCGGCGAACGCGGCCGGGACGAGCAGCAGAGCGATCGCCAGCGCCAGCACGCCGGGGCGCTCGCGCACCCGCTGCCAGTACGTGCGCCCGAAGAACCGGCGCGCCGAGGCGCGCCGCGGCTCCTCGGAGTAAACGGCCTGGCGCGCGCGAACGACGAGCGATTCGAGCCGCGCGATCACCGGATCGCCGCGATAGCGGCGGCGCGCGAGCGCGAGGTCGGCCGCCGCACCGCGGTACAACGCGGCCAGCCGGATGACTGCGCGGGCGTCGCGCCGAGCGCGCCGGCGCTTGCCGAGCAGTCCCTCCAGCTCGCGCCAGTCGGCTTCCCGCTCGCGCAGGAAACGGTCTACCTTCATCGCCATGGATTACGAGGATCGCATCACGATCCCCACACCGGAAGGCGTGTCGCTGGAGATGACGCTGGCCGGCCTGGGGTCGCGGGCGATCGCCGGCGCAATCGACCTCACGATCAAGGGCCTGTTCGCGGTGCTCGTCTCGGTGGTCCTTCTCGCGTTGTTCGGAGACCTCGGTGTCGCCGTGCTGCTCCCCCTGCTCGGCCTGCTCGTGATCGCCTACGACGTCCTGTTCGAGACGCTCGCACGCGGCCGCACGCCGGGCAAGCGCATGACCGGCCTGCGCGTCGTGCGCTCCAGCGGGCGCCCCGTCGACCTCATGGCCAGCGCGATCCGCAACCTCATGCGGATCGTCGACGGGCTCCCCCTGAGCTACCTGCCGACGCTCGTGTCGGTGCTCGTGACGCAGCGTAACCAGCGCCCGGGCGACCTCGCCGCCGACACCGTCGTGATCCGTGACCGCCGCGCGATCGACCGCCGCTCGCGCAAGCCGGCGGAGGTGCCAGCACGGGTGCGGCCCGGTGCCGGCGCGCAGTGGGACGTCAGCCGCGTAGCGCCCGACGAGCTGGCGACCGTGCGCGCCTTCCTCGAGCGCCGTGAAGGCCTCACGCCCGCGGCTCGCGAACGCCTTGCCGCGCGCCTTGCCGGCGTGCTGCGGCCGCGGGTCGCCGGTGCCGACGAGGCCGATGCCGAGCTGTTCCTCGAGACGCTCTATGACACGAAGAGCGCGCGCGGCTGAACGTATGGACCTGGGCGTGACAGACAAGGTGTGCATCGTCACCGGCGCGACGAGCGGGATCGGGCTCGCGACCGCGCGGATACTGTGCGAGGAGGGCGCGCGCGTGCTGTTCGTGGCGCGCGACGAGGATGCGCTCGAAGAGGCGCTGGCCGAATGCTCCGGCGGCCACGGCCGCGGGTTCGCTGCCGACGTGACCGACCCCAGCGCCGCGCAGCGCATCGTGGCCGCCTGCGTCGAGCGCTTCGGCGCGGTCGACGTGTTGATCAACAACGCGGGCACGAGCTTCGTGCGCCCGCTCGAGCAGCTGACCGACGAGGACTGGCAGATGCAGTGGGAGCTGCACGTCATGGGCCCGATGCGGCTCATGCGCGCGGCCGCTGCGCTGATGGCCGAGGCAGGCGGCGGGCGGATCGTCAACGTCTGCTCGTCGGCCGGCAAGCGCCCGTCGCTGACGAACCCCGCCTACTCGGTGACGAAGGCCGCCCAGCTCTCCCTGTCGCGGGTCTTCGCCGACCGCTACGCGGCCGACGGTGTCCTCGTCAACGCCGTCGCGCCCGGCGCCGTCGCCTCGCCGCTGTGGACTGCTCCCGGCGGACTCGCCGATCAGGCGGCGCAGGCAGGCGGCATCTCGCACGACGAGGCGCTCGACGCACAGCGCGCGAAGATCCCCCTCGGCCGCTTCGCCGAGCCTGAGGAGATCGCCGCGGTGGTCGTGTTCCTGTGCTCGGCCCGCGCGGGCGCCGTCACCGGCGCGGCATGGTCGGCGGACGGTGGGACGGTGCCGGCGATCCTCTGACCCCCGGCGCGTGCTATCACTGGGCACGCCATGGCCATCAACACCGACGTCATCGGCAAGACCTATCCCGCCACGACCTACGCGGTCGGACGCGAGAAGATCCGCGAGTACGCGCGGGCGGTCGGCGAGACGCGCCCGCTGTACCTCGACCCCGACGCGGCGCGCGAGGCCGGCTACGACGACGTCGTCGCGCCGCCGATGTTCGCCGTCGTCTACGGCTTGCCGGCCGTCGCGGTCGCGCTGTTCGATCCCGAGGTGGGCGCGGACTTCTCGCGCCTCGTGCACGGCGGCCAGGAGTTCGTGTGGGGGCCGCTCGTGGTCGCCGGCGACGAGATCACCACGACCGTCACCGTCAGCGACATCAGCGAGCGCGCGGGCAACGGCTTCTTCGTCTTCGAGTCGGTCTCGGCCAACCAGCGCGGCGAGACGGTCTGCACCGGCCTCTGGTCGAACATCGTGCGGGCGGAGTGACAATGGCCCTGCACCCCGGCGACGAGCTCGAGCCGCTCAAGGTCACGCCCGACAAGTACCTGACGGTCCGCTACGCGGGGGCCTCGGGCGACTTCAACCCGATCCACATCGACGCGGACTTCGCCGCGCAGGTCGGGCTGCCGGGCAACATCCTGCATGGGCTGTACTCGATGGCGCAGGTCGCCCGCGCGCAGACGGACGCCGCCGGCGGACCCGAGGCGCTGCGGCGCTTGAGCGTGCAGTTCCGCGGCATGGGCCTGCCCGAGCACGAGCTGACGGTCACCGGCACGGTGCGCGAGGTCCAAGATGGTGTCGCGGTCGTCGAGGCGACCTGTGAGCAGAACGGCAAGAAGATCATCCGCAAGGCCGAGGTCGAGTTGCGCGTTGACGTGTGACGTCGTCCGAAGGTCGTCGCTTGCGATGACCGTAGGACGAAACCGCCTGGCGTCGCGGTCGCGGTGGACGTTCGGTGGCTCCCAGGCAGGCCCGCTCACGATTCGTAGCCCGACGTCGATGACGCAAATGAGAAATATCTCCCCACGAAACGGCAACCCCGTCGCGAGGCGGGCGCGCGAAGCCGGGGTTCTGTGCAGGACGGCAGCCGGCGAGATGGGGCCCGACGAGGAGCTCTGACCGGGGCGCGTGACGTCGTCCGAAGGTCGCCGCCCGCGATGACCGCAAGGACGAAACCAATCGCTCCGGAGGCCGCTCGTACAATCGAAGCGTGCTCACCCCGCGCCAAGAGCTGATCCTGCAGAAGGTCGTGCTGGCCTATCAGGCGACGATCCAGCCCGTCGCCTCGCGCACGCTCGCCGCCGACTCCGAGCTGCAGGCGGGCTCGTCGACGGTGCGCCACGAACTTGCGCAGCTCGAGGAGCACGGGCTGCTTGCCCACCCGCACACGTCCGCTGGGCGGGTGCCGACCGACTCGGGCTATCGCTACTTCGTCGACCGGCTACTGCCCGCGACCCAGGCGACGAGCAGCTCGCTCGAGCTCGCGCTCACCCGCCGCGAGGTCGACGAGGCGATGCGCGTGACGACCGAGACGCTGTCGCAGGTCACCAACCTGCTGGCGATCGTGTCCGCGCCGCCGCTGGAGACCGCCACGATCAGACACATCGAGATCCTGCCGCTGCAGCCGCAGATCCTCATGGTCGTGATCATCACCTCGACCGGCGGGGTCTCCAAGCGCGTGCTGACCTTCGAAGCGCCCGTCGACAGCGGGCTCGTCGGATGGGCGTCGGAGTTTCTCAACGAGGCGCTCGTCGGCATGGGCCTGGGCGCGCGCATGCTGCACGCCAAGCTCCTGGACCCGACGCTGCGCCCGACCGAGCGCGGCTTCGTCGACCGTCTGGCGCCGGCGCTCACCCAGCTTGCGGAGACGGCCGAGGACTCGCTCTACGTCGATGGCGCGGCGCGACTGATGTCCGAGCACCGCTTCCAGGATCTCACCCAGATCAACGAGGTCATGCAGATGCTCGAGGGCCGCGTCACGCTGCTGGCCATGCTGCGGACCGCGCTCGACGAGCGCGACGTGATCGTGCGCATCGGCGCCGAGAACGAGACGCCCGCGCTGCGCTCGCTGGCGATGGTGACGGCGGGTTACGGGCTGCCGCTGCGCCCGCTGGGAACGGTGTCCCTGATCGGGCCGGTGGCGATGGACTACGGCATGACGATCGGGGTCGTGCGCGAGGCGGCGCACCAGCTCTCGCGCTTTATCGAAGACGTCTACGACACATAGACCTGACCGATGCCACGCGACGCATACGACGTTCTCGGCGTCGGCCGGGAGGCCGACGAGGCGCAGATCAAGAAGGCGTTCCGCACGCTCGCGCGCGAGCTGCATCCCGATGTCAACAACCACGATCCGCAGGCCGAGGAGAAGTTCAAGGAGGCCGCCGAGGCCTACGAGATCCTGTCCGACGCCGAGCGCCGCCAGGTCTACGACCGCTATGGCCACGACGGGCTGCGGCGCGGCGGACAGAGCCCCAACTTCGACGGCTTCGGCTCGATCAGCGACCTGTTCGAGGCGTTCTTCGGCGGCGCGGGCTTCGGGCGCGGCGGTCCGCGCGGCGGCGGGGACGCCGAGGTCGCCGTCGAGATCGAGCTCGAGCAGGCCGCGCAGGGCGCGCCGATCGAGGTCAACTACGAGGTCGTCGATCGCTGCGAGCGCTGCAGGGGCAACGGCGCCGAGCCCGGCACGCCGATCAAGACCTGTGGGCGTTGCGGCGGGCAGGGCATGCTGCAGGCCGTCAGCCGCACGCCGTTCGGGCAGGTCGCGCGCACCGTCACGTGCGACGTCTGCGGCGGCGACGGCAAGGTCGCCGAGAAGCCCTGCACGCGCTGTGACGGCCGTGGCCGCGAGCTGCTCACCCACGCCGTCAAGGTCGACGTGCCGGCTGGCATCAGCGACGGGCAGCGGATTCGCATCGGCGGCCGCGGCCACGCCGGGGAGCCGGGGGCGCCGCCGGGTGACCTGTACGTATTCGTCACCGTGCGCCCGCACGAGAAGTTCCTCCGCGACGGCGACGATCTCGTCACCGTCCTCGACGTGCCGGCGCCGCTGGCGGCGCTCGGGGCCAAGCTCGCTGTGCCGACGCTCGAGGGGCCCGACGACGTCCACGTCAGGCCCGGCACGCAGCCCGGCGAGACGATCCCGATGCGCGGCCGCGGCATGGCGGTCCTGCGCCGCCCCGGCCGGCGCGGCGACCTGCGCGTCGTCATCAACGTCGTCGTTCCGCGTCATCTCGACGAGAAGCAGCGCGAGCTGCTCGAGAGCCTGGCTGCCTCGATGACCGACGACAACCTGCGCTCGGACGAGTCGATGTTCGCGAAGCTCAAGCGGACGCTACGCGTCGGGATCTGACGCTGCGCAAGCGATGATCCGGCTCGCGCTGCACGTCGCGCGCGATGACGCGGAGCTGGCGCTCGCCGAGCTGCTCGAGCTCGCCCCGTCAGGCGTCGAAGAGGTCGATCACGGCGAGACGATCGAGTACGCCGTCTACGGCGCTCCCGGCGAGCTGCGGGCGCTGCCGGACCTGCGCGCCGCCGCGGGCGCTGCACTCGTGCACATCACAACGACGGAGGTCGGTGACGACTGGGACTCGCGCTGGCGCTCGTTTCACCGGCCGGTGACGATCGGCGGGCGGCTGCACGTGCGCCCGCCGTGGTCAGAGCCCGCCGATGAGCGCGCCGAGTTGCTGGAGATCGTCGTCGATCCTGGTCAGGCGTTCGGCACCGGAGCGCATCCGACGACGCGGCTGTGTCTCGAGGCGCTGCTCGCGCTCGAGCCGGGCGGAGCCTTCATGGACCTCGGCTGCGGCGCAGGCGTGCTGGCGATCGCCGCCCGCAAGCTCGGCTGGGCGCCGGTGTGTGGCGTGGACCACGAGCACGCTTCCGTGCAGGCGACGATCGACAACGCCGCGGTCAACGGCGTCCAGCTCGACGTCCGGCAGTTCGACCTGCTGCGCGACGGGCCGGCGCCAAGCGCGCCGACGGTCGTGGCCAACCTGCTGGGTCCGCTGCTACTGCGGATCGCGGCGACCGGGTTTCGAGGTCAGGTGCCGCGGACGCTCGTCGCCGGCGGCATGCTCGAGCACGAGGCCGACGAGGTGGCGGCGGCGTTCGAGGCATGCGGCCTGCGGGAGCGGGCGCGGCGCATCGATAGCGGTTGGGCTGCGCTGACGCTCGGGCGCTAGGCGGGTCGGGCCCCGCGTGGTCGACGAACTGCATCGATGAGAGAACGGGTCAGGTAGCCAGCGGTGCTCCTGGTCCCCGAGCCTGCTTGGAGGGGTGTGGCGATCTGGTAAGCCTGGGACGTACTGATTCGCCACACCCCCGGCTGGGGCGAGGGTTGGGTCGCTCGCAGCCCGAGCAGCTAGGTCGGCAGCGCCAGCACATGCACAGCGCCGGCCTCGGAAACCCGCTCGGGCCCATCAAGGTTCTGCGTCGAGTAGCCCAGCTCGTCCATCCGCTCGACAAGCTCGATGTTGGTCGCGTGCAGCTCGCAGATGATCGCCGGCGCGTGTGCGCGGATCGTCTCGCGCATGCCGTCGAGCACCGCGAGCTCGGAACCCTCGACATCGATCTTCACGACGTCCGGCGCGCGCAGCCCGTCCGCGACGAGCTCGTCGATTGCGACGACGTCCACCTCGAGCACCTCGTGCGTGCGCGGGTGCCAGCCGCGATCGGCCAGGTGCGACCAGCCTCCCTCGTCGACCGAAAGCAGCTCCGCACGACCGCCGTTCGCGGCGACCGCGACTTCGTGGACGTGCACCGTCCGCGCGTCGTTGAGGGCGATGTTGTGGCGCAGACCATCGGCCGCGGCAGGCAGCGGCTCGAATGATTCGACGCGGCCTGTGGGCCCGGCCAGACGAGCGGCCAGCAGCGAGAAGAAGCCGATGTTCGCACCGATGTCGTAGACGACGGTGCCTTCACCGACATGGCGGCGAAGCGCCTCCTGGACGCCGGGCTCGAGCACGCCGCGGACGAGTCCGTAGGACTGCACGTTCGTGAGCCTCAGCGAGCCGGTCTCGAGCAGCAGGCCGGCTCCGTGACCGGTGGCCACCATCACTGACCCGTCGCCGATGATCCGCTGCAACATGCCGATGACCGCGCGTCCGGGCGGGCGCATCTGCCATTGACGCACGCTCTGCTCGGGCAGGCGCGTGAACCCGCGGTACACGTAGGACCGCGCTTGCGGCAGAACCTTGGCGCACATGGAGGCGAGCCTACAGCCGGCTGCGTCGCGAAAATGCCGGCGACCGAACGGCGAAACCAGTTAACTCCCGCCCCTTGGCCTGGAACGTCGTCATCGCAGGTGGCGGGTTCGGCGGCTTCTACGCCGCGCGGACGCTCGATCGTCTGCTGCCGCCGCACAGCGCGCGGATCCGCGTCGCGACGACGTCAACATCATGCTCTACACGCCGCTGCTGCCGGGCGCCGCGGCGGGCACGCTGGAGCCCCGCCATGTCGTCGTGCCGCTGCGCGAGCAGCTCACGCACGGCGTCGACCTGCGCCTAGGCCGCATCACGGGTGCCACGCCGCAGCGAAACGGCCTCCAGATCGAGTCGCTGGACGGCGAGTCCGAGCCGACGGGCGCGTATCCTGAACGGCAGATGACGCTGGTCGACACGGTGCAGCAGGATCTCGTCGAGGCGATGAAGGCGCGCGAGTCCGATCGTGTCCTCGCCCTGCGGCTCGTGCTCAGCGAGCTGCAGAAGGCCTCCAAGGAGGGCGACGCCGACGAGCTCGCGGTCCTGCGGCGCGAGCGCAAGCGCCGGCTGGAGTCCGCCAGCGCATTTCGCGAGGGCGGCCGCGCCGAGCTCGCAGACGGCGAGGAGGCCGAGGCGAGGATCATCGAGGCCTACCTGCCCGCCGAGCTGTCCGACGACGAGCTGCGCGCGATCGTTCAGGTCGCGATCGGCGAGTCGGGCGCGTCGTCGCCGAAGGACATGGGCCAGGCGATGAACACCGCGATGGCGAAGGTCAGCGGTCGCGCCGACGGCAAGCGGGTGTCGGCACTCGTCAGAGAGGAACTCGGTGCGTAGCCGGATCGAGCTTGCAAACGAGGTCGCGGCCGAGCTGGCCGGCAGCGGCGACGCGGTGTTGCGCGAGATCGAAGGCCACGTCGACTGCGACCTGTTCCTGCGCGGCAACGTCGTCACGCTCGACGGCGGCGAGGAGGCGGTGCAGGCCGCGGCGACCGTCGTACGCGAGCTCGCCGAGCTGATCGAGCAGGGCCACGACATCGCCCCTGGCACGATCGCCGCCGTGACGGGCGCGCTCGACCAGCACACCTCGCCGGCCGAGATCCTCGAGGACGTCGTCTGGCGCCACCGCTCCAAGCAGGTCGCGCCGAAGACCGTCAACCAGAAGCGCTACGTCGACTCGATCCGCAACAACACGATCACGTTCGGCATCGGCCCGGCCGGCACGGGCAAGACCTTCCTCGCCGTCGCGCTCGCCGCGGCTGCGCTGAGCCGCCGCGAGGTCAACCGCATCATCCTCACGCGCCCCGCCGTCGAGGCCGGCGAGCGCCTCGGCTTCCTGCCCGGCGACCTGATGGCGAAGATCGATCCCTACCTGCGGCCGCTGTTCGACGCGCTGCACGACATGCTCGACGCCGAAAAGGTCTCCACCTACCTCGAGCGCGGTCAGATCGAGGTCGCCCCGCTGGCCTTCATGCGCGGGCGGGCGCAGCCTGTCGATCGTCGGATCCTGACCCCGGTGGGCTGGCAGGCGATCGGCACACTGCGCGTCGGCGACCTGGTGATCGGGTCCGACGGGTGCCCGACACCCGTGCTGGGGGTCTTCCCGCAGGGTAGACGCGAGGTCTTCCGCCTGCAGGCGCAGGATGGTGGCTCGACGTTGTGCTGTGCGGAGCACCTGTGGACGGTACGTACACCGGATGACCGCCGACACGGCAACGCGGGGCGGACGCTGCGCACCGATGAGATGGTCGGGCGGTTGCTCAGCCAGCATCAGCACCGCTTCGAGCTTCCGCTCGTCAGCGCGCCAGTGCAGCTCGAGAGGCAGGAAGTCCCGCTCGATCCCTATGCCCTCGGTCTCCTGCTCGGAGACGGCTGCCTGACCACCAGGACGACGCCGAGCTTCACGACCGCCGCCCCGGAGCTCGCTGCTGCGCTCGAAGCCTCGCTGCACGGGATCGAGTTGCGGCGCAAGACCGACGTCGACTACGTCCTCTGCAACAAGCACGGGCATCGCGGAGGCGTGATCGTCGCCAACCCCGTGACCATGGCGCTGCGCGACCTGGGTCTTGCCGGGGCTCGGTCTTCGACGAAGTTCGTCCCCGACGTCTACCTGCACAACTCGCCCGCGGTCCGACTCGGCGTCCTGCAGGGTCTGCTGGACAGCGACGGTGGGCCGGTTACCCAGCGCGGGCGCACCTGCCGGATCCAGTACACGACGTGCTCGCCGCGATTGCGCGATGACGTCGTCTGGCTTGTGCGCTCGCTCGGCGGGGTTGCGTACTCGCGAACGCGATATGCCAAGGGCCGCCGGCCGGGACGCGCTCGTGGACGGGACGTCCATCATCGCTCCGATGCTTACGTCCTGGACATCAGGCTGCCCGCCGGTATCGATCCGTTCCGCCTCGCTCGTAAGATCGAGGCCTACCGCGGGCACGGGGGCGGGCGCCCGATGCGCTTCGTCGAGAGCATCGAGTCTGCGGGAGAAGCCGAGACGGTCTGCATCCAGGTCGCCGCGGCCGACTCGCTCTACGTGACCGACGACTTCCTGGTCACCCATAACACGCTGAACGACAGCTTCATCATCCTCGACGAGGCCCAGAACACGACGCCCGAGCAGATGAAGATGATCCTCACGCGGCTGGGCTTCAACTCGCGCATGGTCGTCACCGGTGACATCACGCAGATCGACCTGCCCAAGCACGACGGCTCCGGGCTGGTCGTCGTCGGCGACATCCTCAAGGAGATCGAGGGGATCGAGTTCGTGCGCTTCGGCGGTGAGGACGTCGTGCGCCACCGGCTCGTGCAGCGGATCGTGGAGGCCTACGCCGAGCACGCCGAGAGCCTCGCGCCGGAGCTCAGGCCCGCCGATCGCCGCAGGGCGTGAGCGCCGAGCCCCAGCTCGAGGTCGAGGTCCTGGGTCCAAGCCGCGTTCCGCTCGAGGAGATCGAGCGGTTGCTCGCGCTGGCGCTCGCCTCGGCGGGCATCGACAGCGGTCACGTCGCGATCGAGTTCGTCAGCGCGGAGCGGATCACCGAGCTGAACGCCGAGCATCGCGGAATCGCCGCGGCCACGGACGTGCTGTCGTTTCCGATCGACGGCGCCGAGCCCTCACCCGGGCCGCCGGAGCTCGGCGACATCGTCATCTGCCCGCAGCACACGGCGGACCTCCGTGAGGCGATCGTCCACGGGGCGCTGCACCTGACCGGCATGGACCATGAGACCGACGACGGCGAGATGCTCGCCGTGCAGCGCGAGATCATGGCGTGGGTGACGCCATGAGCGCGGCTGGCGGCTCGACCGCCGGCTTCGTCGCCCTCGCCGGGCGTCCCAACGTCGGCAAGTCGACGCTCGTCAACGCGATCGTCGGGTCCAAGGTCGCGATCGTCTCCGACAAGCCGCAGACGACGCGGCGGGCGATCCGCGGCATCGCGATGCGCGGTCAGGCTCAGCTCGTGCTCGTCGACCTGCCGGGGGTGCAGCGCCCCCGCGACGCGCTCACGCAGCGCATGCAAAGCCGCGTCGAGCATGAGCTCTCCGACGCCGACGCGGCGCTGCTGATGCTCAACGCCGAGCAGGGCGTCGGCCCCGGCGACCGCTTCATCGCTGCGGCGCTCGCGCAGGCCGGCGTGCCCGTCGCGATCGCCGTCAACAAGATCGACCGCCTCGATCGCGCCCACACCGTCGCCGTGCTTCAGGCTGCCGCCGAGCTGGACGTCTCCGACGAGATCTTCCCGATCTCGGCGCGCAAGGGAACCGGCGTCGGGGCACTCGTCGAGCATCTCTGCGGGCTGCTGCCCTCCAGCCCGCACCTCTACGACGTCAATGACCTCTCCGACCAGTCGGAGTCGGTGCTGCTCGCCGAGCTGATTCGCGAGCAGGTCCTGCGCCGGACCTTCCAGGAGATCCCGCACGCCGTCGAGGTCGTCGTCGAGGACATCGACACCACGCGCGAGGACCTCGTCCGCGTGCAGGCCCTGGCGTGGGTCGAGGCCGACTCGCAGAAGGGCATCCTGATCGGCGCCCAGGGCCGCATGATCAAGGCGATCGGGACGGCCGCTCGACGCGAGCTCGAGCGGCACTTCGACATGCGCGTGCACCTCGACCTCAGCGTGCGCGTGCGCCGGCGCTGGCGCGCGGACGACGCGCTGCTGGACCGGCTGGGGATCGAGTAGCGCGGCGTTTCCGCCCGGGCCGGGCCTGGCCGTCGGTCCGACCGTTCGCTTGCCCGTCGGACTTGCGGCGGTCCAAACAGCAATCACCGACAGGGTGTGTGCCCGGGACGTTCCGGAAGCGTGCCAAATCGCGCGTGGGGGAGCCTCGCCCGACTTTCCACCGCATTCTTTTCCGTCCTGTGCGTCAAGCGCGCGTACAAGTGACGGATCGGTCGGCGCCGTTGTGCGCGGCGTCGCTTCGGCGCGTATGTCACGCCGTAGTGACGGAGCTCGCTGCGCGCGGGTTCGATCCGTCAGTTGTGGGTGTTGACCGATTGGTCGCGGCGGTCGCAGACCGTCAGAGCGAGATCGTGACGCGTGATCAATTGCTCGCCCTGGGCTTGGGTCGGGATGGGATCAGGTGGCGTGTGAAGCGCGGGCTGCTGTATCCGCTGTACCGCGGCGTGTACATGTGGGGCCATCCGTCGCCGACGCCGTTTGCGCGTGCACGGGCGGCGGTCTTTGCATGTGGCGAGGGAGCGGTACTCAGCCACCACTCCGCTGCCGCGCGCTGGGGAATCCGGCCCGAAACCGATGGGCCGACCGACGTGACGGTCATCGGCCGTCGCGTCCGGCTCGAAGGGATCAGAACGCACGAGACGCCATCGCTTGATCCCGAAGACATCTGCTCGCTCGATGGCCTTCCGCTCACGAGCCCTGCTCGCACCCTGTTCGATTGCGCCTCACGGCTCACAACCCGCGACCTCGCTGCGGCCGTCGAGCAGGCCCAGGTCAAGCGGCTCGTCACACAGCACAGCCTGCGTGCCACCCTCGATCGCGCACCGAGGCGCCCCGGCGCTCCCGCGCTGCGCGCACTACTCGCGGAGCCGGCGTTCACCCGATCCGAGGCCGAGCGGCGCCTCGTCGCGCTGCTGCGCGCGGCCAAGCTCCCGCCGCCTGCCTTCAATCACGCGATCGAGGGGTTCGAGGTCGACGCCGTCTGGCGAGTGGAGCGCGTCGTGCTCGAATCTGACAGCTACGAGTTTCACGCCACGCGGGCGGCGTTTGAGCGCGACCGCCGCCGCGACGCGCTGCTGACCCGCGCCGGCTATCTCGTCCTGCGCACGACCTGGCTCGAGCTGACCGCCCAGCCCTACGCGCTCGTGGCGCGGATCGCGGAGGCACTCGCGCTGGCCGACGCTCGCGCTCGAGCCGCTTGAGGGCTCTGTGCCGACGCTACAGACCCGCCGGCTCGCGCGACGACGTGCCGGCACTCGTGTGCCCGTCGCAACCGCGTACGATCAATGCGCCATGAGCGACCGAACCATCGACGTCCTTCTCATCGGCGGTGGGATCGCCTCGGCGAGCGCCTCCGCCGAGCTGCGCGAGCGCGGATTTGACGGCTCGATCGTGCTCGCCACGCGTGAGCTCGACGCGCCCTACCACAGGCCGCCGATCACGAAGGGCTACCTGCAGGGCAGCGAGGATCGCGAGTCGACGCTGATCCATCCCGAGGACTGGTACGCCGACCACGACGTGGAGTTGCTCACGCGCACGTCGGTCATGAACGTCGACATCGACGCGCGCACGGCCAAGCTTGGCAAGGAGGAGGTGCGCTTCGAGCAGGCGCTCGTCGCCACCGGCGCGATGGTCCGCCGCCTGCAGGTCAATGGCGCCCAGCGCGACGGCATCCACTACCTGCGCGCGCTCGGCAACGCCGACGCGCTGCGCAAGGACGTCGAGGATGCGCAGCGGATCGTCATCGTCGGCGGCTCGTACATCGCCACCGAGGTCGCGGCATCGCTGACGCTGCTGGGCAAGCGCTGCACGCTCGTCATGCAGGAGCAGTTGCCGACCGAGCGCGGTTTCGGGCCGGTCGCGGGGCAGTACGTCGCCGACCTGCTGACCGGGCACGGGATCGAGATCGTCGCCGGCGCCGACGTCGTCGAGTTCGCGGGCGACGGCGAGGACGATGCGCCCGTCACCGCCGTCGTCTGCGAGGACGGCCGGCGGCTCGATGCCGATCTCGTCGTCATCGGTGTGGGCGCGACGCCCGACGTCATGCTCGCGCGCAAGATCGGCCTGGAGATCGGCGACAGCGGTGGCGTCGCCTGCGACCGGCGGCTGCAGACCTCCGTCGAGGGGATCTTCGCCGCCGGCGACATGTGCGAGTACGACAGCGTCCTTCACGGGCGCCGCCTGCGGATCGAGCACGAGGAGCTCGCCGCCGCGCAGGGCCGCGCCGCCGCACGCGCGATGCTCGGCTCCGAGGAGCCGTTCGTGGAGGTGCCCTACTTCTGGTCGGACCTCGCCGACTGGACCACACTCGAGTACGTCGGCCCGGCCGCCGGCTGGGACGAAGAGCTCGTCCAGGGCGACCCCGCGTCCGGCGAGTTCACCGTCTGGTACGTCGCCGACGGGCGTCTCGCCGCCGCGCTGACGGTCGGTCGCTCCGCCGATCTCGACCTCGCGCGCGAGCTGATCGTGTCCGGCGGGAGCGTCGACCGGCTGCGCGCCGCGGACAGCGCCCCGTAGCGCGGCCCGGCGGAGCAGAGGACCCGAGCGCGCCGCTCAGAAGTCGAACTCGACGTCGTTCCAGAACTCCGTGGTGCTGCGGATGTTCTGCGTGTTGTGCAGGTCACTGAGGTCTTCGAGCGCGGCGATGAGCGTCGCGCGCGGCACCTCGGTGCGGTCCTTGACGTGGCCGTGCTTGTCGGCGGCCGTCGACACCATCGTCGCCAGGCGCCCGGGCGCGCCTCGACGACCCGTCGCAGCTCGATGCGCTCGGTGCTCGCCGCGTCGGGTGCTTCGAGGCGCCGGATCCAGGCGTCGACGAACGCACGCATCGTCGCTGCCACCAGGACCTCGCCACGGCGGTGAGGCTCCCCGTACTCGATGTGCTTGAGAACCCCGACGTCGGGCTCGAGCTCGACCGACCGCCGCAGGGCGTTGACGCGCGCGGCCCCCGACTCGGCGTCCATCTCGTCGGCGAGACCGAGCAGCGCCGACTGCATGAGCTTCTCGGCCGTCACCTCGCTGCGGGCGATCGTCCCGTCGTCGTCCGCGCCGGCGACGTCGCGCCCGACGAGCTGGTCCACGACCTCTGGCAGCGAGAACACCGACAGCAGCGCGACGATGTCCGCGAATCCCTCGTGAAACGCGGCCTGGTCGGGCGACGAAGGCGCCATGAAGCGGCTGCGCAGTCCGTCGACGAGGGCGTGCGCGGTCTCGTGAACAACGATGTCAGAATTGACCTATCCGCGCGCCTGATGCCCGGGTCCTGCGCCAGGACGGCCAGACGTCGCGTGCGCGGCTGGGGCATCGCGATCGATCCTCCCATACCTCACCCCAGCCGTCATCCGACAGGAGTCCGCGCGGTCCTAGACTCCCAGTTCATGGAGACCGCCTACGACGACCGCGGGCTGGTGGCCGTCATCGTGCAGGACTGGCGCAGCGGGGAGGTGCTGACGCTGGCCTACGCCAACGCCGAGGCGGTCCGGCGCACCCGCGCCAGCGGTGAGCTGCATCTCTATAGCCGCGCGCGTCAGGAGCAGTGGCACAAGGGTGCGACGAGCGGCAACACGCGGCGCGTCAGGGCGCGCTCGCTGCTGCTCTCAGGCGTCGACATCGGCCCGCTGCGCGACGCGCTCACCGACGCCGGCAGCGACCTGAGCTTCCTCGTCGGCAGCCGCGACGGAGGCGGGTCCTGGCTGTAGCCGTGCTGTCGCTGACCTGGACGCGCTGAACGCGCGGCTCGTGAGCGTTGCATGAGACCGAGCCGCAACTGGTCGTTCTTCGCGCCAGCATGTCGCTACACCCCTAGTACAGGAGAGACCGCATGCTGAAGCACACAAGGACGTTGGCTGCGCTCGTCGCGGGCGGCGCGCTGCTCGCGCTGCCGGTCACCGGGCTCGCGAAGCCCGGCAACAGCCACGGCAAAGGCCAGGGATCGGCCCACAGCTGCAAGGCCAAGAAGGTCGGCTTCGTCGTTCGCGGCACGCTGGTCAGCTATGAGGCCGACGCCGCCACGACCCCCACCGTCAACGAGGCCGTCGTCACGATGACGGTCACCGGTGGCAACAAGCACGCCCGCAAGTCCGGCGAGCTCGCCGACATGGATGCCGTCAAGGACGGCGTGCAGGTTAAGGGCGGGACGTATGTCGCCACCGCGGCCGACGATGCCTTCAAGTTGAAGCTCAATGGCTACCAGGGCACCGACACGCCGTCCGTCGGCGACAAGGTCATGGTCATCGGCAAGATCGCGCTGACGAAGAAGCGCTGTGCTGCCGACGGCACGAGCCTCGCCGACCGCTACGGCGACACGAACATCAAGCGGGTCAAGATCTCCGATCGCCACCCCGACACCACCCCGTAGCTCAGGGGTCATCTGACGTCGGGCCGCGGCCGCCCTCGTGGCGGCCGCGGTCGTTCTGTCCCAGGACGGACGCGCACCTAGACTCCCACCCCATGGAGATCGTCTACGACGACCGCGGCCTCGTGCCCGTCATCGTGCAGGACTGGCGCAGTGGGGAGGTGCTGACGCTCGCCTACGCCAACGAGGAGGCGGTCCGCCGCACGCGCCAGAGCGGCGAGCTGCACCTCTACAGCCGCTCACGCCTCGAGCAGTGGCACAAGGGCGCGACGAGCGGCAACTCGCAGGCCGTGAAAGCCCTGCGCCTGGACTGCGACGGCGACGCGCTGCTCGCGCTCGTCGAGCCGGCCGGGCCGGCGTGTCACACCGGCGAGCGCACGTGCTTTCACAACGGCGAAGTGAAGCCGCCCGCGCCGCACGAGGCGCTGCCGGCGCTGGAGCGCACGCTGGCCGACCGCGCCGACCAGAGGCCGGCGGGCTCCTACACCGTCACGCTGCTCGACGATCCCGCGCTCGCGGGGGAGAAGGTGCGCGAGGAGGCCGAGGAGGTGACCCGCGCGGTGCGCGAGGAGACCGACGAGCGCGTCGACGAGGAGACCGCCGACGTCCTGTATCACCTGACCGTGCTGCTGTGCGGCCGCGGCCGCTGCCTCGCCGACGCCCAGACCGTGCTCAATGGCCGTCGTCGCTGATCAGACCGCGCTGCCGATCGAGCCGAGCCTCGACGAGGTGCACGAGCTGGCGCGCGAGTACAACCTCATCCCGCTGCGCCACAGCTTCATCGACGACACCGAGACCCCGGTCTCGGCGTTCCTGAAGCTGCGCGGACGCCTTCCCGAGTTCCCTTCGTTCCTGCTCGAGTCCGCCGAGCGCGGCCAGCAGGTCGGGCGCTACTCGTTCATCGGCGTGCGCCCGCGCAAGATCGTGCGCTGGTCGCTGGGCGACGAGCCCGCCGACCCCTACGCGCTGGCGGCCGACGAGGTCGACCGCCACCGCCAGGCGCCGTGGCCGGACATGCCGCCGTTCTCGGGCGGGGCCGTCGGCTACTTCGGCTACGACCTCGTCCGCACGGTCGAGCCGCTCGGCGACCCGAACCCCGACCCCATCGGCCTGCCCGACATGGCGCTCATGCTGTCCGACGTCCTCGTCGTGTTCGACCACCTCAAGCACACGATCACGATCCTCGTCAACGTCTACGCGACCGACGACGAGGGCGACGAGGGGATCGACCGCGGGTACGCGGACGCGGTCGCGACGATCCACAAGGCGCGCGACCTGCTCGCCGGTCCGGTGCCTCGGCCCGAGCCCACGCCGGCGCGTCCGCGGCCCGTGTTCTCCCCGAACATGCCGCGCGCGCAGTTCGAGGCGAACGTCGCACGGATCGTGGAGTACATCCACGCCGGCGACGCCTACCAGGTCGTGCCGTCGCAGCGCTGGTCGGCCGACCTCGACATCGACCCGTTCTCGGTCTACCGCGGGCTGCGCGTCGTCAACCCGAGCCCGTACATGTACTTCCTGGACTTCATGGACTTCCAGGTCGCCGGCGCGAGCCCCGAGCCGGTGCTGACGGTCTCAGGACGGCACGTCTCGACGCGGCCGATCGCCGGCACGCGCCCGCGCGGCGCGACCGTCGAGGACGACGCGCGCATCGCCGACGAGCTGCTCGCCGACGAGAAGGAGCGCGCCGAGCACGTCATGCTCGTCGACCTCGGCCGCAACGACCTCGGGCGCGTGTGCGAGTACGGCTCGGTCACGGTCGACCGCTTCATGGCGGTCGAGATCTACTCGCACGTCATGCACATCGTCTCCAACGTCAGCGGCACGCTGCGCGAGGGGATCAGCGCGATGGACGCGTTGCGCAGCGCGCTACCCGCCGGCACGCTGTCCGGTGCGCCGAAGGTGCGCGCCATGCAGATCATCGACGAGCTCGAGCCGGTCAAGCGCGGCGGCTACGGCGGCGCGATCGGCTATCTCTCCTACACCGGTGACCTCGACACCGCGATCCACATCCGCACGGTCGTCATCAAGGACGGCGTCGCGCACGTGCAGGCCGGGGGCGGCACCGTCGCCGACGCCAAGCCCGACTACGAGTTCCTCGAGTCCGAGGCCAAGGCGAGCGCGGTGCTGCGCGCCGTCGAGATGGCCTCCCAGCAACCGGACTGGCCGTGACCTCCGTTCTCGTCGTCGACAACTACGACTCGTTCACCTACAACCTCGTCCAGTACCTGGGCGAGCTCGGAGCGCAGCTCGAGGTCGTGCGCAACGACCGCGCGTCGGTCGACGAGCTGCTCGAGCGCCGGCCCGAGCGCGCGCTCGTGTCGCCCGGACCGTGCACGCCCGACGATGCCGGCATCAGCCTCGAATCGATCCGCCGCTTCCCGGAGGCCGGGATCCCGACGCTCGGCGTCTGCCTCGGCCATCAGTCGCTCGCGCAGGCCTTTGGGGGCGTCGTCGTGCGCGGCGATCCCGTCCACGGCAAGACGAGCGAGATCGGCCACGACGGCCTCACGATCTTCGCCGGCCTGCCGGCGACGCTGACGGTCGGGCGCTACCACTCGCTCGTCGTCGACCGTGACCGCCTGCCGGACGTCTTCGAGGTCTCCGCCGAGGGCGACGGCGTCGTCATGGCGATCCGCCACCGCGAGCTGCCCGCCGAGGGCGTCCAGTTTCATCCCGAGTCGGTCCTGACCGCCGCCGGCAAGCAGCTGCTGGCCAACTTCCTGGACGGCTGACGAGCGCTGGCGGCGTGGACCGCGGTTCACGGCGGCCTACCCTGAACGGGATGAGCGTCCCCCTCTCCGTTCTCGACCTCGCCCCGATCGGTGCCGGCCAGAGCGCCGCCGACGCGCTGGCGGGCACCACGCGGCTCGCCCAGCGCGCCGACGAGCTCGGCTTCCGGCGTTTCTGGGTCGCCGAGCACCACAACATCCCGTCCGTGGCGTCGACGTCGCCCGAGGTGCTCGTCGCGCACATCGCGGCGAGCACCGACCGCATCCGCGTCGGTTCCGGCGGCGTCATGCTTCCCAACCACGCGCCGCTCGCGGTCGCCGAGCGCTTCGGGATGCTCGAGGCGCTGCACCCCAACCGGATCGATCTCGGCCTCGGTCGGGCTCCCGGCACCGACGTGCGCACGGCGATGGCACTGCGCAGCACGTCGCCCAAGCGCTTCGCCGACCAGTTCGAAGAGCTGCGCGGCTATCTCGGCGCCGGCTATTCCGCCATCCGCGCGGTCGCCGCCGAGCACACGGTGCCCGAGCTGTGGATGCTCGGGTCAACCGACGGCGGCGCGCGCATCGCCGCCGAGCTCGGCCTGCCGTTCGTCTTCGCCCATCACTTCCATCCGCACTTCACCGAGCCCGCGCTCGAGCTCTACCGTGAGCTCTTCCGGCCGTCCGATCTGCTCGACGCGCCGCGCACGATCGTTGCGGCCGGGATCGTCGTCGGCGACGACGACGAGGACGCCGTCCGCCGAGCGCTGCCCGGCGGCGTGGCGATGCTGCGCCTGCGCCAGGGCCGGCCCGCGCCGATCCCGAGCATCGAGGATGCGCAGGCGCTGCTGCCGCGGTTGTCGCCCGCCGAGCGCGCCGCGGTCGACGAGGCGATCGAGCGTGCGATCGTCGGCGGGCCCGAGACGGTCCACGCGGCGCTGCTGGATCTCGTCGAGCGGACAGGCACCGACGAGCTGATGCTGACCTCTCAGGTCGCAGACCCGCAACAGCGCGCGCAGGCGCTCGAGCGAGTCGCGCAATCGTTTGAGCTTGTATCGCAGCCTGCGGCCTGACGGGTGCTGCGAGCGCCGCGTCGTTAGGGCCCGCAGCAGCTCGCGGTCTGCGCGGGTCGCGCCGCGAACTTAGGAAGCGTCAATCAACAAGAGCACGGTTTGGACACTCGCCCGCGGTGCCAGACACCACCCTCGATGCTCGCGATACCACCAGTATTGCTGCGCTCGAGTGCGGCGTCTGGCATCCCCGGATCGGGCGCCCAAACCGCACACTTGTTTCTCGACGCTTCCTTAGAATCGCGGCCGTGAGCGATCGCGAGCAGATGACCCGCACCTACAGGGCAGCGCTCGGCATCGCCACGCCGATCGTGCGCGCCTGGGGGCGCTTGGAGGTCGAGGGGCTCGAGCGCGTCCCGCTCGAGGGCCCGCTGCTGATCGTCTCCAACCACGACAGCTACTGGGATCCGGTCGCGGTCGGCATCGCCGCGATCAGGCGCCGCCAGATCCGCGCGCTGTCGAAGTCGTCGCTGTGGAAGGTCAAGGGCCTGAACAAGATGCTCACCGGCATGGGTCAGATCCCGATCGTGCGCGGCACCGGCGACGCCAATGCCCTGGACCGCGCGATCGAGGAGTTGCGCGGCGGCGCGTGCGTGGGGATCTTCCCCGAGGGCACGCGCAGCCTCGGGCGCAAGCTGCGCCCGCGCAGCGGCCTCGGCCGGCTCGCGGCCGCGGTGCCCGAGGCGCAGATCGTATGCGCCGCAGTCTGGGGCACGACCGACATCACGGCCTTTCCGAAGCGCCCGCGCGTGCGCGTGTGCTTCTTCGAGCCCGCCGGGGGCGGGCCACAGCCTGGCGAGTCGCCCGTCGAGCTGTCGATGCGCATCGTGTCCGAGCTGCGCGAACGCGCCCCGATCGCGGTTGCGGGTCGCAAGCGGCGCAAGGCTCTCGCCTGAGCGTTCACGGCGCCGTCAGCGCTCCGGGCGCGCCTCCCGCCGCCGCGCGCACGTCGATCCGCGCCCGTATGGCGCACCCGAACCAGCGCATGTGCTCGTGCACGAGGTCGATCTCGATCTCGTGCCGGCCGACGGACGGCGGACCGAGCACCTCGAGCGGGACGATCGCGCTCGCGCCGGGGCGCAGCGGGGCGCCGAGGCACGTCTGGGTTCCCTCCTTGAGCCTGCCGCGCCTGCCGACCCAGCGGTAGCCGACGCGGATCTGCGGGCGGGCCTCAAGGCCGCCCGGCCATTCCGACGTGCCGAGGTTGGAAACCTCCACGTCGAAGGTGCGCCACTCGCGCGCGACGAGCCGCAGGTCGTCGTCGAGCAGCTTCAGCGAGGCGCGGTAGTCGGCCTCGCCTAGCTCGCGGTGCTCGCTGCGCGCCACGATCTCATCGAGCGCCACGTGTGCGACGCTCGCGCGAGGTCGGGCTTCGCGGCGCGGCGGCAGCGGGGGGGCGTCGAGGAACGCCGCGACCGCGCCGGCGTCGTGCTCGGGCACGGACACGGGCAGCGTGCGCAGGTCCGAGTGGCAGGCACGAAACGGGATCGTACAGGTGAGCTGCAGAACCAGTGCGCCGGATTCCTGCTAAACGATCGAGCCCAGGTTCCCGTGCCCGCTGAGACGTCGGATCGGAATCGATCATCTAGGCTGCGCGGTCACCAGAACTGATGCCAGACCACGTCTTAACCAGCGCGATCGATCGGGTCGCCTCCGGCCAGGATCTCAGCGCCGACGAGGCCGCCGAGGTCCTCGCGGTGATCATGAGCGGCGACGGCACCGACGCCCAGATCGCGGGACTTCTGATCGCGCTGCGCACGAAGGGGGAGACGGTGCAGGAGCTGGCCGGTCTGGCGCGCACGATGCGCGCGTTCGCAGCGCCGGTAACGACGAGCCGCGACGAGCTCGTCGACACCGCCGGCACCGGCGGCGGGCGCTCGACGTTCAACGTCTCGACGACGGCCGCGCTGATCGCCGCCGGCGCGGGCTGCGCCGTCGCCAAGCACGGCAACCGCTCGGCGACGAGCCGCTCGGGCTCGGCCGACGTGCTCGAGGCCCTCGGCGTGCGGATCGACCTCGGGCCCGAGTTGGTCGGCCGCTGCATCGACGAGGTCGGCTTCGGCTTCATGTTCGCGCCCGCCCACCACCAGGCGATGCGCTTCGTCATTGGAGTGCGCAAGGAGCTCGCCGTGCGCACGATCTTCAACTTCCTCGGGCCGCTGACCAATCCGGCCGGGGCGCGCCGGCAGCTGATCGGCGTCTCGGATGCCGGGTACATGGAGAGGATGGCCGGCGCCCTGGAGGTCCTCGGAGTCACACGCGCGCTCGTCGTCTGCTCCGAGGACGGGCTCGACGAGCTGAGCATGGCGGCGCCGACCACCATCGTCGAGGTCGGCGGCGACGAGCTGCGCAGCTACAGCTTCTGTCCCGAGGACGCGGGGCTGTCGACGGTCGACGACGATGGCGCCATGGCCGGCGGCTCGCCGCAGGAGAACGCCGTCATGACGCGAGCGATTCTCGCCGGCGAGAGCGGCCCGCGGCGCGACCTCGCCGTGCTCAATGCCGGCGCGGCGATCTACGCGGCCGGGCGCGCCGCCGACCTCGCGGCGGGAGTCGCGGCGGCGCAGGCGGCGATCGACGACGGCGCCGCTACGCGTACGCTCGAGGCGCTTGTGGCGTGTACGCACGAGCTCGCGCACCAGGACGCTGCATGACGTCGAGTCATCGCTCGACCATCGGCGGCGCGGATTCGGATGCCAGTGCACGCGTCCGAAAGTTCGCCGGGTTTTCCCGGCGTCCGCTCGCGCCTGACGGCCGCCGGCGCCCGCCCGCGTGCCACCGGCACGCTGGCGGATCACCGTCGACCGTCAGATCACGACCGGTCATCCGGGAAAACCTCGCCGAACTTCCGGCCACGTGCACCGGGCCGTCGCGATGAGCGTGCTCGATCGGATCGTCGCCGGAACGCGCGAGGACGTGCGCCGCCGGCGCGGGGAGGTCCCGCTGGCGACGCTCGAGAGCGCGCTGGCCAAACGCGGCGAGGACCGTCCATTCTCGGAGGCGCTTACGCCGCCCGGCGTGTCGGTCATCGCCGAGCACAAGCGTCGCTCCCCGTCGGCTGGCACGATCCGTGAGGGCGCGACGGTCGCCGACGTCGTGCGCGCCTACGAGCGCGGCGGGGCGGCCGCGCTGTCGATCCTCACCGAGTCCCAGCACTTCGGCGGCTCGCTGCACGACCTGCGCGAGGCGCGGGCCGCCTCGACGCTGCCGATCCTGCGCAAGGACTTCATCGTCGACGAGTACCAGCTCTACGAGTCCGCGGCGGCCGGAGCCGACGCGATCCTGCTGATCGTCGCCGCGCTGGAGTCGCACGAGCTCAGCGGGCTGCACGTCGCGGCGCGCGCGCTGGACCTCGACGTGCTCGTCGAGGTGCACTCCGGGGAGGAGCTCGAGTGCGCGCTGGACGTCCTCGATGCCGATGTCATCGGGATCAACAACCGCGACCTCGATGACTTCAGCGTCAACGTGCAGCGCACGTTCGAGCTGCTGCACGACGTGCCGGCGGGCAAGACCGTCGTGTCGGAGTCGGGATTTCACTCGCGCGAGCAGCTCGACGAGCTCGAGCGCGTCGGCGTCGACGCGGTGCTCGTCGGGGAATCGCTGATGCGCGCACCCGACCCGGAGGCGGCGCTGCGCGCGCTGACGGGCGCCGAGGGCGAGCGTTAGCTTCGTCGTGGTGGTGGTCCGGTGGTCGCTGAGGCCCCGGGCGTGTCGGCAGGGTGTGGCGATTGAGCGCCCCTGTGGGGCTGCGGATCGCCACACCCCTCATGCGACCGAGTAGCTGCCACGCCGCCGCGCTCTACGATGCGTGGCGTGACGACGCGCATCAAGCACTGCGGCATCACGAGCCTCGACGACGCCCACGCGGCGGCCGAGGCGGGGGCATGGGCACTGGGGATGATCTTCTGGGAGGGCTCGCCGCGTCGCTGCGATCCGGCCGATGCGCAGGTCATCGGCGCCTCGCTGCGGCGCACGCTCGAGCTCGTCGGGGTCTTCGTCAACGCCACGCTGGAGGAGATCGACGCGATCGTCCAGGGCGCCGGGCTGTCGACCGTGCAGTTGCACGGCGACGAGGGGCCCGTGTTCTGCGCTGAGGCCGCGCGCCGCACCGGCGCCAGGATCATCAAGGCAACTCGTGTCCGCTCGCGCGCGCAGCTGCAGGCGGCGGCTGCGTTTCACACCGATTTTCACCTGCTCGACGCCTATGTCGAGGGCCTGCGCGGCGGCTCGGGCGCGACGATCGACTGGAACCTCGTGCGCGGCCAGAGGCTGGGTACGCCGATCATCCTCAGCGGAGGCTTGACGGCCGACAACGTGGCCGCCGCGATCGCCGCGACGCAGCCGTTCGCGGTCGACGTGGCGAGCGGGACCGAGTCGGCTCCCGGGGTCAAGGACCACGCCAAACTGCAGGCCTTCGCCGACGCGGTGCACGGCGTCGGCGTGGGGGTGGCATGAGTAAGAGGGTTTCGTCCTCCGGTCGCCGGAACCGGCGACCTTCGGACGACGTCACCTCGGCGGTCGAGCACCGCTACGGCCGCTACGGCGGGCAGTACGTCCCCGAGACGCTGATGCCCGCCCTGATCGAGCTCGAGGCGGCGTGGGTCGCCGCGCGCGAGGACGCCGGCTACCGCTCCGAGCTGGACGGGCTGCTCGCCGACTTCGCCGGCCGGCCGACGGCGCTGTACCTCGCCGAGCGCCTGTCCGAGCGCGCCGGGCGCGAGATCTGGCTCAAGCGCGAGGACCTCATGCACACCGGCTCGCACAAGCTCAACAACGCGCTCGGCCAGGCGCTGCTCGCCAAGCGGATGGGCAAGCAGCGGATCGTCGCCGAGACCGGCGCCGGCCAGCACGGCGTCGCGAGCGCGACGGCCTGCGCGTTGCTGGGCCTGGAATGCGTCGTCTACATGGGCGCCGAGGACATCCGCCGCCAGGCCCCCAACGTCGAGCGGATGGGCCTGCTCGGGGCCGAGGTCGTGAGCGTGGGGGCGGGCGCCCGGACGCTGAAGGAGGCTGTCAGCGAGGCGATCCGCGACTGGGTGACGACTGTCGTCAGCACGCACTACATCATCGGCTCGGCGGTCGGGCCGGCGCCCTACCCCGCGATCGTGCGCGATCTGCAGCGCGTGATCGGCGACGAGGCGCGCGCCGCGCTGCTTGCGCGCGAGCGACGGCTGCCCGACCGCGTCATCGCCTGCGTCGGCGGCGGCTCGAACTCGATCGGCATCTTCACCCCGTTCGTCGCCGACGCGGGCGTCGCGCTGATCGGCGTCGAGGCGGCGGGGGAGGGACTCGACAGCGGCCGCCACGGCGCTCCGCTGACGGTCGGCGGCCGCGCCGGCGTGCTGCACGGGTCGCTGTCGGCGATCATGCAGGACGACGACGGTCAGGTCACCGAGGCTCACTCGATCTCCGCCGGCCTGGACTATCCCGGCTCGGGACCCGAGCACGCCCACCTGCGCGACTCCGGCCGCGCGCGCTACGTCGCCGTCAGCGACGCCGACGCGCTGAAGGCCTTCCGTCTGGTCACGCGCCTGGAGGGCATCATCCCGGCGCTCGAGACCGCGCACGCGCTGCACTACGCGATGCACGAGGACCCCGACGACTCGACGCTGGATCTCGTCTGCCTTTCGGGCCGCGGCGACAAGGACCTCGCCGAAACGCTCGCGAGCGATGGGTAGGCCGGCCCGCGACCGCGTCCCGGCGGTGACCCGCACCGGCGAGGACCGCATCGCCGCCGCGTTCGCGCTGCGCTCCGGCACAGCGGCGCTCATGCCCTATGTCATGGGCGGCTTTCCGGACATGGCGAGCTCGCGCGCGATCGGCGAGGCGTACGCGGCCAACGGCGCCGATCTGGTCGAGCTCGGCGTGCCGTACTCAGACCCGCTCGCCGACGGGCCGGTCATCCACGCGGCTGCAACGGCCGCGCTGCAGGCCGGGGCGACGCTCGACGGCGTGCTCCAGATCGGCGAGGCGCTCTCACAGCGCCTGCCGGTCGTGCTCATGTGCTACGTCAACCTCGTGCTCGCGCGCGGACCGCAGCGCTTCGCGGCAGCCCTGCGCGATGCGGGCATCAGCGGTCTGATCGTGCCCGACCTGCCGCTGCACGAGTCCGGCGAGATCCGCGACGCATGCGACGCCGCGGACGTGGCGCTCGTTGCGCTCGTGACGCCGACGACACCCGATGACCGCCTCGAGGCGATCATCGCCAACGCGCGCGGCTTCGTCTACGTCGTGTCGGTCGTCGGCACGACGGGCGAGCGGGCGGCGCTCGCCGACCACGTCGGCGAGCTGCTTGCACGCGTTCGCCGGCACGCGACGGTCCCGGTCGCGCTCGGCTTCGGGATCTCGACTCCCGAGCAGGCTGCCGAGGCGGCCGCGGCCGGCGCCGACGGCGTCATCGTCGCAAGCAGGCTGATCCGTCAAGCAGACGAGGCGGAGGACCCCGCCGCCGCGACCGGCGCGCTCCTAGCGGGGCTCGCCGCCGGGCTCATCCGTTAAGCTGGCGCGCCGCATGGGTCTCGTCCTCGCCACCACGTTGGGCCTCGCGGCCTGGATCGTCCTCTGGGCGATCGGCGCCAAGGCCATCGACGGGTTCCTCATCACGACGGTGGTGATCCTGCTCGGCGCGGGCGGCCGCATGCTCATCCCGCATCTTCCCGGCCGGGAGTAGCCGGCCCGGTGAACGTCGGGCTCCGGGTGGGCACGGCCTGCATCGTCGCCGCACTTGCGATCGCGCTCGGCGCATGCGGCGGGGAGGCCACGGGCGACCGTCCGAAGGAGGGCAGCAGCACGCTGACGGTCTACTCCAGCCTGCCGCTGCAAGGGCGCGACCGCGACCGCTCGCGCGACATGGTCAACGCGATCAAGCTCGGGCTTCAGGAGGGCAACGGCAAGATCGGCAACCTGCGCGTGACCTACGTCTCGCTGGACTCCTCAACCGCCGAGGAGGGCACATGGACGCGTGACAGGGTGCTCGACAACGCCCGCCAGACCGTCCGCGACCCGAACACGATCGCCTACATCGGCGACCTGCACTCGGCCGCCACCGCGCTTGCGCTGCCGCTCGTCAACGAGGGCCACGTCCTGCAGATCAGTCCCGGCAGCACCTACGACGGTCTGACACGCCCCGGCGGCGCGCGCAAGGGCGAGCCCGAGCGCTTCTACCCGTCGGGCAAGCGCACCTTCAGCCGTGTCGTCGCACCCGATCATGTCCAGGCGTCGGCGCTGGTGGGCTACATGAAGCAGGCCGGCGTTGAGCGGCTGGCGATTGCGCGCGACCGTGGCCTCTACGGCGGCGGGATCGCCGATCAAGTGCAGGAGGCGGCCGAGACCCAGGGCGTCGAGGTCGTCAAGACGGACCGCATCAACGCCCGCGAGGGCGACCTGTCGAGCATCGCGCAGAGCGTGGCCGCGTCGCCTGCCGACGCGTTCCTATTCGCCGGTGAGACCGATGCCGGCGCGGCGCGGATCTTCTCGGCCGTCGCAGCGGCCGACCCGGACATGCTGCTGTTCGCGCCCAGTGGCGTGGCCGGCCGTGCGTTCACCCGCGCCCTGTCGGCGTCCGCACAGCGGCGCATGCGGATCACCACCCCGACGCTGCCCACGCCGCTGCTATCACGCGCCGCACGGGCCTTCGTCACGCGCTTCCGGGCCACGTTCGGCCAGGAGCCCGAGCCGGAAGCGCTGCTGGCCTACGAGGCGACGAAGGTCGTGCTGCGCTCGATCCGCGGAGCCGGCGAGCGGGGCAACGACCGCAACGCCGTCGTCGACGCATTCTTTGCGCTCCGCGATCGCCGCTCGGTCCTCGGCACGTACTCGATCGACCGTTACGGAGACCCCACCCTGAACACCTTCGCGGGCAATCGCCTCCGCGGCGGGCGCCTGACACTCGACAAGGTGCTGAAGGTCCGCGGCTGAACAAGCAGAAGAAGTACGTGCCGATTGGCGCAACTGCGCTCAAGAGGTTCACATCATTGTTACGATCGCCACGCTTCCCGACCATCCCGAGGAGATCCACCTTGCGTATCACGAGACTTACGACCCTGGGCGCCGCGCTCGTCGCGGTGGGAGGCATCGCCGCATGCGGCGGCGACGACAAGAAGGACACCGGCAGCGACAGCGGCGCGACCGCCTCAGGCGAGACGCTCACGGTCTACTCTACGCTGCCGCTGCAGGGTGCCTCGCAGCAGCAGACGCTGGCGATCGTCAACGGTGCCAAGCTCGCGCTCAAGCAGCGTGGCGGGAAGGTCGGCAAGTACGCGATCAACTACAAGTCGCTCGACGACTCGATCGCCTCGACCGGCGCGGCCGACGAAGGCAAGGAAGCGCAGAACGCGCGCGTGGCCGTCCGCGACAAGAGCACGATCGCCGTGCTCGGGGCGGACAACTCGGGCATGACGAAGGTCTCGCTGCCGATCACCAACAAGGCCGGGATCCTGCAGGTCAGCCCGGCGAACACCTACGTGGGCCTGACGACCGACGAGCCGGGCTCCGAGCCGGGCGAGCCAAAGAAGTACTACCCGACCGGCAAGCGCACCTACGCGCGCGTCGTCCCGAAGGACACGATCCAGGCAGCCGCCGTCGTCAAGACGCTGAAGGAGGAAGGCTGCAAGTCCTTCCAGAACTACAACTCCAAGACGACCTACAGTGCCGGCCTGGGCCGCAATCTCACGATCGAGGCCAAGAAGCAGGGCGTACAGATCCTGGGCGACAAGGGCGTCGACATCAAGGCGCCCAACTACCGCTCCCTGCTGTCGGGCGTCAAGGCCGACTGCATCACCACGACGATGGAGATCGAGAACAACGGCATCCAGCTGCTGAAGGATGCGGCGACGACGCTTCCCGACGCCAAGCTGTACGGCACCGATGCCATCGTCCTCAAGGACACGGCTAATCCGAAGAAGGGTCTGCCGGCCAACATCGCCGCTCGTTTCAAGGGCACGATCGCGACGCTCGACCCGGCGAACTTCCCGCCCGACGGCAAGAAGTTCTTCTCGGACTTCGAGAAGGAGTACGGCGGCGGCCAGCCCGACCCGTACGGGATCTACGGCTACGAGGCGATGGACCTGATCCTCGACTCGATCGAGGCCGCGGGTGACAAGGGCAGCGATCGCCAGGCCGTCATCGACCAGGTGCTGAAGAACACCAAGGGCCGCGAGAGCGTGCTCGGCACGTACGACATCGACGCCAACGGCGACACCACGCTCACCGACTACGGTCTGTACAAGATCGAGGGCGGCAAGCTGGCGTTCGACAAGGTCATCAAAGGCGCCAGCTAGCCCCGACACGGACAGGCCGGGGGGCGTGGCCGCCGCCACGTCCCCTGGTCTATGTTCGACAACGCCATGAACGCCCCCTCGGTTCCCCTGGGACAGCGAAGTGCGATCGTGGCGCTGCGCTCGTTCCTCGGGCGCTACGGCCTGATCCTCGCCCTGCTCGTGCTGCCGGTCGTCTACGGCATCCAGGACCTCAGCAACGACGGCGATCTCAGCCGGCTGGGCAACAACCTCGTCGACGGGATCTCCAACGGCGCGATCTGGGCGCTGATCGCGCTCGGCTACACGCTCGTATACGGGATCATCGAGCTGATCAACTTCGCCCACGGCGAGGTCTTCATGATCGGCTCGTTCGTTGCCGCGAGCTTCTGGGGCACGCTCGGCCTGACGCTGGCCTCGGGTGTGCCCGGGCTCATCGTGGGCCTGTTCGTGACACTGCTCGTCGCGATGCTGACGTGCGCGTCGCTGAACGTGATGATCGAGCGCGTCGCCTACCGGCCATTGCGAAACGCTCCCAAGCTCGCGGCGCTGATCACGGCCGTCGGCTTCTCGTTCATCCTGCAGAACGTCGGCATCCTGTGGCGCGGCGGCTCGCAGCAGAGCGTCGACAACCTGATCCGCCAGGAGCAGCAGGTCGTGGAGGCCTTCGGCGTCGTGATCTCGCGCGGCGACCTGCTGGCGATCGGCGTGACGGTGCCGCTGGTGCTCGTCGTGACGACGTTCATCGCGCGCTCGCGCGCGGGCAAGGCGATGCGAGCGACCGCGCAGGATCCCGAGGCGGCGCGGCTGATGGGCATCAACGTCGACCGCACGATCTCGCTGACGTTCCTGCTCGGCGGGCTGCTCGCCGGCGCGGCCGGCCTCGTCTACGCGCTCTACCAGACCAACGTGTGGTACTTCCAGGGCTTCACCGCCGGCCTGATCGCGTTCACGGCGGCCGTCATGGGCGGGATCGGCAATTTGCGCGGCGCGGTGCTGGGCGGGCTGATCATCGGCTGCATCCAGCAGATCTCCGACAACCGCATCGGCGGTGAGTGGACGCCGGTGGTGGTGTTCGGCTATCTCATTCTGATCATGACCTTCCGCCCGCGCGGCCTGCTCGGCGAGCAGACGAGGGAGGCCGGGTGAGCGCCTTGCCGGACTTCGCCCGCACCAGGATCGGTCAGCGGGCGATCGCCGGGGCAGTACTGTTGCTGGCGGCCCTGTTCCCGCTGGCGTTCGACTCGCTGGCGACGCAGATGGACGTGGCGATCTTCGTGCTGGCCTACGTGATGATGGCGCTGGGGCTCAACATCGTGGTCGGCTTCGCGGGGCTGCTGGACCTGGGCTACGTCGCCTTCTATGCGATCGGCGCGTACACCATCGGCTGGCTGGCGTCGGACCACTTCACCGGCATCGGGGGCGAGAAGGGGATCCACGTGCTCGTCAGCGACTTCGTCCAGACGAGCCTGGGAATCCACGTCAACTTCTTCTTGGTGCTGATCGCGGCGATGGTCATCGCCGCTGTGCTGGGAGCGCTGATCGGCCTGCCGACGCTGCGCCTGCGCGGCGACTACATCGCGATCGTGACGCTGGCGTTCGGCGAGATCATCGGCCGGATCGCGCTCAACGGCGACGAGATCACGTTCGGTGAGCAGCAGCTGACCAACGGCCAGCAGGCGATCTCCCCGGTCGATCAGCCGTTCCTGCCCGGCGCCGGCTACGAGTTCGACTCCGCGTTCAACCTGCGCCCGTACTACTGGACCGGGCTCGTGCTGCTGTGCTTCACGCTGTTCGTGAACTTCCGCCTGCGCGACTCGCGCCTGGGACGCGCGTGGATCGCGCTGCGCGAGGACGAGGTCGCGGCGGCGAGCATGGGCGTACCGCTCGTGCGCACGAAGCTGCTCGCGTACGCCGCCGGCGCCGCGCTGGGCGGCATCGCCGGCGCCTTCCTCGGCAGCTACAACAACGCGATCAACTCCAACCAGTTCCAGTTCTCGTTCTCGATCTTCGTGCTCGCGATGGTGATCCTCGGCGGCATGGGATCGATCTGGGGCGTCACGGCCGGAGCCTTCGCGCTGGCGGTGATCGATCGCTACCTGATCCCGGAGATCTTCGACGACCTGCCCTCGACGTTCGGCCTGGACTTCCAGCTCACGCAGCTGTCGTTCGGGATCTTCGGCTTCCTGCTCGTGCTGATCATGATCCTGCGACCCGAGGGGCTGTTCCCGGAGCGAAGACGCCAGATGGAACTCACGGAGGGCGTGGGCACCGATGAGACCGTCTACGAGGCGCGGATGTGACCCCGCTGCTGCAAGCCAGCGGCGTGTCGAAGATCTTCGGCGGCCTCGTCGCCGTCAACGACGTGACCTTCGACATCCCGCGGAAGTCGATCGTCTCGATCATCGGCCCCAACGGCGCCGGCAAGACGACGTTCTTCAACATGCTCACGGGGCTCTACCGTCCCTCGACCGGCACGATCGCCTTCGACGGCACCGAGATCACGGCGATGCGGCCGGACCGGATCCTGGCCTCGGGGATCGCGCGCACGTTTCAGAACATCCGCCTGTTCGCGACGATGAGCGCGCGCGAGAACGTCATGGTCGGCCAGCACGCGCGCATGAGCGGCGGGCTGTTCGGCTCGATCGTGCGCACGCCGAAGGTCCGCTCGGAGGAGAAGCGCGTCCGCGCGAAGGCGGGCGAGATGCTCGAGCTCGTCGGGCTGGCGCGCAACGAGTTCGACCAGACGG
>Ga0183260_10000326_pt1 | contig 39131 bp, 33 predicted proteins | sample AntDrymUQ4972206_2_FD_129768 | JGI IMG/M metagenome (GOLD analysis project Ga0183260, IMG submission 129768) | Polar desert sand microbial communities from Dry Valleys, Antarctica - metaG UQ497 (22.06) (version 2) (version 2) | ecosystem: Environmental > Terrestrial > Soil > Desert | place... | reverse complement strand
GGTGGCATGCGCCGCTGATCCGGTGCCATCCACAGAGTTCGGACCAAGAGATAAGCCCTGTTTCCAGGGCCTTCTCTGACTCCCCGGGTTGGACTCGAACCAACAACCCTCCGGTTAACAGCCGGATGCTCTGCCAATTGAGCTACCGGGGAAGGCAGCGGGCGGATTGTACCGGCCGTCTTTCGTCCTCTCGGAAAGGCAGGAGCCCGGTGTCCGGCCGAGAACACCGCCCCATGCGTCGCTTCGCCGTCGTCGGCGTCGCGCTGTCCATCGGCGTCTGCGGTTTGACCGAGGTTGGCACGGCCGCCAACCCCCGCATCGCCGCGGTCCAGGTCGGGCTCAAGGCGCACGGGTTCGATCCGGGGCCGGTCGACGGGCTCGCGGGGCCGTTGACGCGAACGGCGCTCGCGTCATTTCAGCGCACGAGGAAGCTTCCCGTCGACGGCAAGCTCGATCGCAAGACTCGACGGGCGCTCGGGGCGCGAGGCCGTCCACTGCTCGGGCAGCGTGAGCTGGCGGTCGGCGCGGTCGGCTGGGACGTCGCGGTGCTCGAGTTCAAGCTGCGGCGGCATCGGCTCCCGAGGCGGGCCGTCGACGGCCGTTTCACCAAGGCGACCGCATCCGCGCTGCGGCGTTATCAACGAGGGCGTGGGCTCGCTCCCGACGGAATCGCGGGCCCGAACACGTACCGCGCGCTCGCGAGCCGGGCCGCCGCCCGCGTGCACGTCGTGCAGTGGGGAGAGAGCTTTTTCTCGATCGCCGCTCGCTACCACGTCAGCCCGTGGCTACTCGCACGACGAAACCGGCTTCCGCTGACGAGCGTCATCGTCCCCGACCAGCGGCTCGTGCTTCCGCGCGGCGCACAGCTGAGCGCTCCGACCGTCACAGGCCCGCCGGCGAGTCGCGATGCGATACGCATCGAGATCGACCGCTGGGCCCGGGTCTACGGCGTCGACCCACAGCTCGCCCGGGCGCTCGCGTGGATGGAGTCGGGCTTTCAGCAGGACGTGGTCTCGAGCGTCGGCGCGCTCGGGGTCATGCAGCTTCTCCCCGAGACGTGGGAGTTCGTGGACACGGTGCTACTCGGGGTGCGCACTCCGCGGAACTACGCGGGAAATGTTCGCGCCGGCGTTCGTTACCTGCGCTGGCAGCTCGACGAGTTCGGCGGGAACAGGCGGCTCGCGCTGGCGGGCTGGTACCAGGGAGCGCGTGCGGTGAGGGAGATCGGCCTCTACGACGACACGAAGCTCTTCGTACGCATCGTGCTCGAGCTCTACGGCACGGTCTGATCGTCTGCAGCTCGGGAGCTTCGTCTTCCGACCATCGGCCGGTTCCACGCGTCGGGATCCAGGCTCATGGGCGAAGGCGCGACACTGCGGCGTGGGCGCGACGCGCGGCCTCGTCCACCGCCAATCCCCAGAAGCGATCCGGCGTCGAGAAGATCTCCACGTCGAGGAACCCGTCCCAGCCCGCCTCGCCCAGCGCATGGACATGCTCGGCTGCGCGCGTTCCGCCTTCGCCCGGGAGCAGGCGATCCTCGCGGCCGGGCTGGCGTGGAGCATCCGCGATGTGAAGGCCCGTGACACGCCGGGCGACTGCCGCGAGCGCCTTCGGTGTCTCGTCCCAGAGGTTGTACGTGTCCGCCATCACGCCCACGTCGTCGAGCTCCGCCTCGTCGAGCAGCTCCAGGGTCTCGGCGACCGTTGCGACGATCGAGACCGAGGCCCCGGCCGGCTCGAGGCCGAGCCGGACGCCGGCTTCGCGGGCAGCAGCGGCGACCTCGCGAAGCCCTGCGCGGACGAGAGCGCGGGCCTCGGTCGGATCGAGATCTCCGGCCGCGCCGGTGAGGCAGACCACCGATTCGGGCTCGAAGGCTGCGAGCCGGCGGATGCTCGCGCTAAGCGACGCGGTGCGCTCCTCCGGATTGGGCGGGCCCTCCATTCCGGGAAGGAGCAGCGGCAGGATCGACGGCACCGTGGGAACGCAATTCGCGACGGCGAGCCCGGCATCACGGAGGAGGGCCCGGTTCGCGCCGTCGTCCCGGGGTAGCTTCATCTCCCAGATGCCGATTCCGTCGAAGCCGGCTGCCGCATACGCGGCCACGTCCTCCGCGAAGGACGCGTTCACCGTCGAGATCTCGGAGAGCGAAAGCCTCACGGCCGCCTTGCAACAGACTGTTGCAAGCGTTGTCCGACCGCCGGTACCTTCGCCAGCGCGCGACGGGGAAGCGACGGCTTCGTCAGCTCCTTGTAGACGAGGTAGCCGGAGCCTGCGCCGAGCCCTGGGCCCGGATGCGTCGAGGCGCCGATATGCCAGAGGCCGTCGACGGGAGTGCGGTGCCCGGGAGCCTGCGGCAGCGGACGGAAGAGGAAATTCTGGTCGAGGGCGCACGAGCCGCCGTAGATGTCGCCGTTCACGAGGTTGACGTTCGACGCAGAGATGTCCGCGGGCGAGAGAGTGACGCGCCGGATCGTCGCGCTCTCGAGATTCCGGATGTGCCGGCCGACGCGGGCGACGATGCGATCCGCGTACGCCTCGCGCAGCTTCTCGGTCCACGAGCCGTCGCCGATGTCGAGCTCGTCCGTAGCGTCACCCTTGACGCGTCCGGCCGGCAGCTCCTGCAGCTGGATCCAGACGATCCAGGAGCCCTCGGGAGCGCGCGACGGGTCGACGGCGAGCGGCTGGCCGCACACGATCGTCGCCTCCGCGGGGAGGAGTCCGCGCTCGGCTTCGTTCACCGCGCGCGAGATGCCGTCCAGGCCCGGACTCAGGTGCACGATCGCCGTGCGGGCGAGTCGGTCGTCGCCGTACCAGTCGGGCGGCTCGGACATGGCGATGTGGATCTGCATCGCGCCACGTCCGTAGCGATAGCGTTCGGCGGCGCGCTGGAGCTCGACCTGAGCCTCGTTTGCGCCGAGCAGGTCGCCGTAGAGCTGCGTCGGAGTGACGGACGCGACGATCGCCCGCTCCGCGCGGACCGTCTCTCCTCCGGCAAGGCGCACCCCTGCCGCCCGGCCGCCCGAGAGGAGGACGCGCTCGACATCGGCTCCCATGCGGACCTCACCACCGGCGTCGCGCACGACTCCGGCGAGACCCTCGACGAGCTTCACGCCTCCGCCCTTCGGCACGGGCATCCCGCCGAGCTGCAGCGCACAGGCGATCACCTCCGTCATGAAGCCCGAGGTCGCCTGGTCCGGGCCGAGGCCCGTGTGCAGCACCCACGGGGCGAGCAGTCCGTGCGCCGCATCCGAGTCGAAGGTGTCCCCGAGCCAGTCGCGGCAGGTGGAGAGCGTCGTTCCCGCATACGCAAGCAACCCACGGCGTCCGAAGCGCCGCAGAGCCTGGCGCCCGAGCCCAAGCCCGGCCGGAGACCAGAGCTCGGTGCCGAGGATGCCGAACGAGAGGTCTGCGTTCTGCAGGAAGCTCTCGAACATCGCTTGCCAGGCGCCTCCGTCCCCGGCGGCGTGGCGCTCGAGCTCGGCCATGTTCTCCTCGAGTGAGGTCGTGAGGAAAACGCTCGATCCGTCAGGGAACGCCGAGCCGGTCGGGAGATCCGTATTGAGATACTCGACGCCGCGTGCGTCGAGGTCGCCCTTCAACTCGGCGTAGGCTGCCGACCCGGTCCAGAGCGGATGCCAGGACGCAAGGAGCTCGTGCGTGAATCCCGGCGCGGTGAGGTCCGACGACGTCCTGATGCAACCTCCCGGCTCGTCGCTCCGCTCGAGCACGCACACGTTCCAGCCGGCCTTCGAGAGCAGTGCGGCTCCGGCGAGGGAGTTGATCCCGGCACCCACGAAGACCGCGTCGAAGGCCGCCATCGGAGGGCGACGCTACCACTGCTCTCAGTCTGCGCAGGACTGGAATCCGCGAGCGCGGGTTCCAGCCGCGCGAAAATCCCTGAAGGCGTCCGCTTTCGCGGCCGCTGCGGACTCGATTGCCTCGACCTGCTGTGCCCGCTTGACATGTCACGCCGCCTTGTGACTGAATCCCAGGATGCTCCTCCGCGAGGTCGAGTACGCACGCCCGGCGACCGTGGAGGAGGCGGTGTCGCTTCTCGTCGCGCACGAGGGAGCGCGTGCGCTCGCGGGCGGGCAGACGCTCGTGAACGTGATGAAGGCGCGCGCGGCCGCCCCGGACGTGCTCGTGGACCTCAAGGATCTCCACGAGCTGCGGACGATCGGCTTTTCCTCCGACGGCCTGCTCGAGATCGGCGCGATGGTGACGTATACGCAGCTCGTCGGCTCCTCGGAGGTCGAGGTGGCTCGTCCGATCCTGGCGGAGGTCGCCGCCACGATCGCCGACGTCCAGGTGCGGAACCGGGGCACCGTGGGCGGAAACGTCTGCGTCAGCGATCCGACCAATCACCTGCCCCCGCTCCTCCTCGCGCTCGGCGCGTCGTTCACCATTCTCGGACAGGGCGGCGAGCGCACGATCCCGGCGGACGAGTTCTTCCTGGGCGTCTACATGACTGCTGTGGGCGAGGGGGAGCTTCTGACGAAGATCTCGGTACCGCCCGCAAGCGACGCCGGTGACGGGTTCTGGGGAGTCACCATCGGCAGGCACGGCACGTACGTGGTCGATGCGGCCGCCACTGTGTCGGGCGAGCGCGCGCGTATCGCGATCGGGTGCGTCGCGGCGACTCCGGTGCGCGCGACCGAGATGGAGCAGCGGCTGGCTGGAAGCGACTTCTCCGAGGAGTCGGCTCGCGAGGCGGCGAAGGACCTTGGCGCATCGCTCGATCCTCCGTCAGACGTCCACGGATCTGCCGACTACCGGCGCCGTCTCGCGGAGGTCTCGGCTGTACGGGCCGTCATGCAGGCGGTCGGGCGGAGGAAGGGTTGAGTACACCCGCACCCGCATCCAGCCGCACGATCTCGGTGGAGGTCAACGGCGAGGCGATCGAGTACGAGGTTCCCGCGCGGCGGCTCCTCGTTCACTTCATCCGGGACGACCTCGGGCTGACGGGCACGCACGTGGGCTGCGACACGGGGAACTGCGGCGCCTGCACGGTTCACGTCGACGGCGAGGCCGTCAAGAGCTGCATGCTGCTCGCGGTGCAGGCAGACGGTTCGAGTATTGCGACGGTCGAAGGTCTTGCCGCCGAAGGCGAGCTGACCGCGCTCCAGCGCGCGTTCAACGAGCACCACGCGCTCCAGTGCGGCTACTGCACTCCGGGCATGCTGATGAGCGCGACGGCGCTCTTGGAGCAGAACGCGCATCCGTCCGAGGACGAGGTTCGGATCGCGCTCCAGGGCAACATCTGCCGCTGCACCGGCTACGTGAACATCGTCGAAGCCGTCGTCGCGGTCGGCGAAGGGACGGGCGCGTGAGCCCGAGCAACAACTTGTTACAAGGGCAGGGATCCACGGCCGTCGAGACGGGTGCGCCCGAAGTGCTCGAAAAGGGCTACATCGGACAGTCGATCCCGCGGCGGGAGGACAAGCGGCTGGTTCAGGGTCTCGGCACGTTCTTCGACGACGTCCGCCGGCACGGGATGGGCTACGTCCACTTCGTCCGCTCGCCCTACGCGCACGCGAAGATCCTCTCGATCGACGTCTCGAAAGCGCTCGAGCTCGACGGCGTGTACGGGACGATCACCGGCGACGAGGTCGCGATCCACACGGATCCCTTCTTCGAGATGTCCGTCGAGCCGGGCGGAAACATCAAGGACTACGCGCTCGCGGTGGGGAGGGTCCGGCACTCGGGCGAGCCGGTCGCAGCCGTCTGTGCCGCGACGCGCGAGCTCGCGCGCGACGCAGCCGACCTCGTCGAGGTCGAGTACGACCCGCTGCCGGTGCTCGTCGACGCCGAGGAATCTTTGAAGGACGAGACGATCCTCCACGACGACGCCGGCTCCAACACCGTGTGGTCGGGGGTCTTCGACTGGGGCGACGTCGACAAGGCGCTCGCAGAGGCGGACCACGTGGTCAAGATCGAGCGGCTGCACTTTCATCGCTTCTCGTCGACACCGCTCGAGTGTGCAGGCGCGCTCGTCGAGTACGACAAGGGCACGGCCGAGTGGACGCTCCACTGCAACCACCAGATGCCCGGCGTCGGCGCCATCTGGATGGCGCCCGCGCTCCGCACCGGGATCGACAAGCTCCGCTTCGTCACCCAGGACATCGGCGGAGGCTTCGGCAACAAGATCTGCCTGCATCCGCAGTACGTCGTGCTCTGCCTGCTGGCGCGGAAGCTCGGACGGCCGGTGCAGTGGACCGAGTGGCGGACGGATCAGCACACGGCGAACGCGCACGGGAACGAGCGCACGTTCATGGACATCGAGGTCGGCGTCAAGGCCGACGGCACGATGACCGGCTTCAAGGTGCGCGCCCTCGACGACTGCGGCGCCTTTCCGCGCTACGAGCCGCTCGGCTGCATCATCTGGGCGCAGGTCACGCCAGGGATGTACGGCTGGCGGAACATCCGGGTCGACTTCACCCAGGTGTGCACCAACAAGTCGCCCGTGTCTCCCAACCGCGGGTACTCGCGGATGCAGCACCTGTGGCTGACCGAGCGGATCATCGACATCGTCGCCACGGAGCTCGACCTCGACCCGGTCGTGATACGCAAGAAGAACTACGTGAAGACGGAGCAGATGCCGTACGAGACGCCGAACGGCTGCTTCTACGATTCCGGCGACTACGCCGCCGCGCTCGACATCGCGCTCGAGCTCATCGACCACGGGTCGATCGAGGAGCGGCGCAAGGAGGCGGCCGCGCGCGGAAAGCTTCTCGGGTTCGGTATCGGCTCCACGCTCGACTCGGGGACGAACAACTTCGGGCAGTCGACGCTCCTGAACCCCGATCTGCAGTTCTCGGGGAACAACGAGGCGGCTTCGGTGAAGCTCGACATCTTCGGCGAGGTGGTGGTCACGCTCGGGACCGTGCCGCAGGGACAAGGGCACGAGACGACCTCGTCCCAGGTCGTGGCGGACATCCTCGGATGCTCCCCTGACCAGGTGAACGTGCGCCGTGGCCACGACACGTGGTTCAACTCGCACGCGGGCTTCTCCGGCACCTACGCGAGCCAGTTCGCGTTCACCGGTCTCGGCGCGGTCAAGGGCGCCGCCGAGCTGCTCCGCGCTGAGATGGTGCAGCTGGCCGCGGCGGTGCTCCAGGCGCCCGAGGAGGCGATCGAGCTCGCCGACGGCTTCGCGCGCATCAAGGACGGGCCCGAGGAGGCCGCGTTGCCGTTCATGGCCCTCGGCGCGATCGTGAACGCCAACAACGCGTTCCTTCCGCCCGACTTCAACCCGACCTTGAACCACCGCTACGTGTGTCGGCCGTACTTCGGGATGGTGGACACGGAGAAGAAGACCGGCCAGCTCACGCTCACGTACGCGACGCAGATCCACGCCGCCGTCGTCGAGATCGACCCGGAGACCGGTGTCGTCGACGTCGTCGACTACGCGGCCGTGGACGACTGCGGGATCCGGATCAATCCCCAGATCGTCGAGGGCCAGGTGCACGGAGCGACCGCGCACGCGCTCGGAGCGGCGCTGTCGGAGGAGTTCGTCTACGACGAGGAGGGAACGCTCCTGACCTCCAACTTCTACGACTACCACGTGCCGCACGCGCTCGACATGCCGCCCCTGAAGACCGGCTCGATGGAGTCTCCGTCGCCGGTCGCGCCGCTCGGCGCCAAGGGCATGGGAGAGGGTGGAGGAGGCGGGATTCACTGCGTCTGCGCGGCGATCCAGGACGCACTCGCCTCCGCCGGTAAGGCGATCGTCTACACGAGCTGCAACCCCCCGCATAGGGTGTGGTCGATGCTCCAGGACCCGGAATCCACGCGCGCCAACGTCTCGGTGGAGTCGCGATGATCGTCTCCGGCACGAAGGAGCTTTCGGCGCCGCGCGACACCGTGTGGTCGGTCATCAACGATCCTTCGGAGATGGCGAAGCTCATGCCCGGCGTGGAGAGCTTCGAGGTTCACGACGAGAAGCACTGGACGGCAAAGGTCAAGGTGCCGCTCGGCCTCGGCGGCCTGAAGATGACCATGAACTTCGAGCGGCTCGAGGAACGCGAGCCGGAGTTCGCGTCGATGCGCGCCAAGGGGACGGGTGTGGGCGCGCTGATGGACATGAAGACCTCCTTCACGCTGTCGGAGGCGGGCGCTGGCACCTCGATGGAGTGGGAGGCGGACGTGAAGATCGCAGGCCCCGTCGGCGCTATGGGGCAGAGGGTGTTGCAGCCGATCGTGAACCAGCAGGTCCAGCAGGTTCTCGGTGCGCTGGAGGCCAGGGTCTCGGAGGCTGCATCGAGCACCGGTGGCGCCGAGCAGGGCATTCACCCGGTGTCTCCGGAGGCGTACGAGGCCGAGCCCGAGGGCCCGACCCACTCGACGACCGAGGACTGAGCTCGGGGTGGCGGTCAGGGCTTCAGCCTGATCCCGTCTTGGGTCGTGATCGTGGCGAACGACCGAAGATCTGAGAACCGGGGTCAGGCTCCTGACCCGGCGGTGTGTAGCCGAGCCCGAGGATCGGCTCCTCAGCAGTCACGCAGCTGGGGTCAGGCTTCAGCCCGACCTCGTCCTTGGGTGTCGATCGCGGCGCGACGCCCATTCTGAGAACGGGGTGAGGCTGAAGCCTGACCCCGCTGCCGGTCGCGACTTTAGCCCCCCTTTACCACGGTCTTGCCGTCTCCTAAGCGTCGTGCGGTCAAGTGAGGCAAGCGACCGCACCAAGGACGGTCGAGACCAAGGAGGCATCAGATGTTCGGTTCCACCCACACCATCCGCCGTCTCGCCGGGCTGGCCGTCGTGGCGTGCGCTTTCGGAGCGCTCGTCCCGGTCGCGCAGGCGGACTCCGGGTTCCAGGGCAGCCCCGACGCCATCGACCGTGCCGTTGCGGCGAAGCAAACCGAGATCGGGTTCAACGGCAGTCCGGACGCGCCGGATCGTGCCCTGGCCGCACAGCAGGTGCAGGAAACCGCCGCGTTCGCCGTTCGTGAGCACGCACAGCTCGCGCTCACGCCGGTGTCACCGGACGTCTTCGAGCGTACCGTCGACGCGAAGCGGCTGAATGCTTCGGGTCTGAGCGCGATGCCCGACGTCCTCGACCGTACGGTCGCAGCCGGAGAGCTTCAGTACCTCGCTCAGCCGACGACCACGAACGGGTTCGACTGGAACGACTTCGGCATGGGCGCCGGCGCTGGGATTGCCCTGATGCTGCTGCTGGTGGGGCTCGGCGCGAGCGTCTGGACGATGCGGCAGAGCCAGAGGCGGGTATCGAGCGTCTAGCGTCGCCGTCGGGATACGCACGCACGAGAGGGGCGGGCCAACATGGCCCGCCCTGTCGCGCTCAGCGCGTCTGGCGGAGATCCTCCAAGAGCTTTCGGGTCTGCCTGACTGCGAGCACGTTGCCCTTCTCCTCGTGCAGCCGGATCGCGCCTTCGATTGCCGAGGCTGCGTCCGCGTCCCGTCCTGCGAGCGCGAGCACCTCGGCGAGATCCGTCAGGGCTCCCGCGTGCGAATGAAGGAAGTCGCTGGTCTCCGCGTACTCGACCGCTGCGCGAGCGAGCGTCTCGGCTGCGTCGAAGTCACGGCGGCGCGCGAGAACCTTCGCCCGCGTGCCGCGCCACACGATGTGGGAGTGCACGTCGTTAGGACGCGTTGATCGCTCGGCCTCTCGCGATAGCTTGTCCGCTTCGTCGTAGCGGCCTTGCGCGTACACCGCTTGAGCGAGCATCGTGGAGATCGAGCAGAAGTGGCTCTGCTCCCCGATCTTCTTCAGCCCTTCATAAACGGGCCGCAGATCCTGTTCGGCCGTGACAGGGTCGCTCAGCCAAGCCAGGTAGAAGGCCAGCAAGACGGGGAAGAGCCAGACCGTCTCGCCGAGCTGATCCGCGATCTCGCGCCCGTCCGCGATGAGCGCCCGTGCCTCCGAGCCACGCCCCTGAATGCCCACCATGTACGCCTGCGTCCCGATGATGGTGAGCCTCAGTCGTGGATCGCCGGTAGCCCGGTCGAGGAGCCGCTCGCAGATCGTGGCCCCCTCGGCCCCGGTGGTGGGCCCCAGGACGAGCGCGACGCCGAGCCATTCCAGGATCTCCTGCTGCTCGAAACGGTCTTCGCTCTGCCGCGCGAACTCCAGCGCTGTCTCGGCCGCCTCGGCGCTCAGTCGTCCTCTTCGCGCCAGGTAGTGGGATTGGCTGACGAGGCGCCACGCTCGGGCGAGTCCGAGCGTGTCTGCCGTGCTCTCGAACACCGCGATCGCTCCCTCTGCCACACCGATCAGCTCCTCGGCCGTGACCTCGGAATCGTGGAAGAAGAGGCTCAGAAAACCGCGCTGTACGAGAGCATGCGCCTTCAGGCGCGGGTCTCCCGACGCGATCGCCTCCTGGAGGATCGCGTCCGCCCATCCCAGCTCGGCCGTCCCCTGGATCGCACGCACGTTGGGGATGAAGTCGACTCGCAGAGGGTCGTCGTTCGGTAGCAGCGCGGTGGCCCGCGACATCAAGTTCATCGCGGCCGGCGCGTCCAGGCGCGCGAATGCACGTTTCCCGGCGGCACCCAGCCGCTCCGCGGCGCGACGTCCCAGCGCTCGAGCGTCGTCGCCGATGTCTCCCAGCTCGTCTCGGAAGCGGTGGGCTTGCTCGAGGTGGTAGCCGAGAATCTCGTCGTACTCGACCCCTCGCTCGCTTGCCTTCCTCTCGAGCCACTCGGCGTGACGTTCATGGAGCTCGGCGCGAACCGACTTCGGAACCGACTCGTACGCGGCGTCGCGAATGAGCAGGTGGCGGAACCGGTACGCGTCCTCGCCTGCGAACACCGGTCGGTCGGGTCGGATCAGCTCCTTGCGGACGAGCGCCCCGAGCTCTGCCGGTACGAGCGATCGTCGATCCGAGCTCGTCAGCGTTTCGACGGATCCTCGATGAAAGATCTTGCCCTCGACGGCGGCGCGCTCGAGCACCCCGCGCTCGCCGTCACCCAGCTGATCGAGTCGGGCAGCGAGGAGGGCGTGGATCGTCGGCGGAACGGGGACCGCGGCGAGGTCCCCCACCACCGCCCAACGCCCGTTCTCGGGAACGAGCAGCCCGTCGTCGATCAGCATCGAGAGCATCTCCTCGACGAACAGCGGGTTGCCTTCTGCAGCTTCGGCGATCCGCTGCTCGAGTCGATCCGCGAGCTCGTCTTCGCCGACGAGGTTGGAGACGAGCTCCATGCATTCCCGGTCAGAGAGCGGTTCGAGAAGGACAGTCGTCGCGTTCAGCTTGCCGCCCGCCCACCCGGTGCGAACCTCGAGGAGCTCGGGCCGCGCCATGCAGAGGAGCAGGAGCGGCGCTCCGCGCGACCAGTCGGCGAGATGCTCGATCAGATCGAGGAAGGTCTCCTCTCCCCAGTGGACGTCGTCGAAGACGACGACGAGCGGGCGCCGGCGGCCGAGCGCCTCCAGAAACCTGCGCACCGTCTCGAAGCCGTCCTCGGCTCCGGTGGTTCCTTCAGCCATGCCGCTGATCTCGATGACGCGCTGCGCCAGCAGCGCAGCCTCGGCGTCGTCGATGAGCTCTACGAGTCGTGCCTGGTTCTCCTCGACGGGCGCGGTGTCATCCAGCTGGGCGACGTCCTTGATCGCTTCCAGCAAGGGCCAGAACGTGATGCCTTCCCCGTAGGGCAGGCATCTGCCCCGCGCGACGAGTGCGCTCGCTCCGACGTCTTCGAGGAACTCCTGGACGAGTCGCGACTTTCCGACTCCGGCCGTTCCGAGAACCGTGAAGAGCTGGCAAGAGCTGTCGCCGACCGCCTGCTCGAAGGCATCGTTCAAACGCCGACGCTCGCGCTTTCGGCCCACCATCGGGGACGCGAAGCGACCGCGCTCGCGTTCCGCCGCACGGGCGGATCTCGAGGTCGTCTCGTCAATGGTCGCTTCCCCTGCCGCACTCTTCTGAGCAAGCCTCGCGGCAACCGTGAGCGGCTCGCCAGTCGCGCGCGACTGGAGCCCTGTCGGGCTGCCGCCGGTCACCACCGGGCCGGTGCTCACCCCGACCCGGACCTCCGGGCGTGGGCTTCCGTCGCGCTCGGCCAAACGGCGCTGAATCTCGTCGACCGCACGCACGGCGCGCAGCGCGTCGTCCTCGTGAACGAGAGGGAGCCCGAAGACGGCTGTGACGGCGTCTCCGGCGGTCGCCTCGATCGTGCCTCCGTGAGCGGCCACGGCCGCACTCACTTCTTCGAACGCCCGAGCAAGCACCCGCCGCAAGACCTCTGGGTCGAGTTGCTCTCCGAGCTCGGCCACGACGCCGATGTGCACATGTACGACCGTGACGGTCTTCCGCTTCGCACGGACGGTCGACGACGAGCCGGAGGCGACCGACGTCTCGACTGGCTGCCGATCGGTCGGAGCAACCGGCTCGACGAATGTCTCGGCGTCCAGCGCCGGATCCTGCTGGAGGATCGCCTGCTGCAGGCCGCGCAGGGATCGCCCCGGCTCGATCCCGAGCTCCTCGACGAGTGCCTGACGGGCTTGCTGGTACGCGTCGAGCGCTTCTGCCTGCCTGCCCGAGCGGTAGAGGGCGAGCATGAGCTGGGCGCGCAAGCGCTCGCGCAGCGGATGCTCGCGAACCAGCGCCTCCAGCTCGCCGACGAGCGCGGTATCGCGGCCGCCGGCGAGATCGGCCTCGATCCGTTCTTCGAGGCAGGCGAGCCGGAGGTCCTCCAGGCGCGCGATCTCACTGTGGGCGAACCGCTCGTACGCGAAGTCCGCGAGGGCGGGGCCACGCCACAGGGCCAGAGCGTCGGCGGCGTTGTGCTCCTCGCGGAGGCGCTGGACGCGGGACAGATCGAGCTCTCCCGGCTCGACCTGGAGGCAATAGCCGGGCGAGCGCGTGGCAATGCGCTCCTTCCCCAACGCTTTTCGGAGCTGGGAGACGTACACCTGAAGCGCTTTCCGGCCGCTCTCGGGCGCGCTGTCTTCCCAGAGGGCGTCGATCAGCCGTTCGGTCGAGACGACCTCGTTCGCGTGCAGCAGCAGGATTGCCAAGAGCGCGCGCTGCTTCGCGCCGCCGACCTCGATCTGGCGACCGTTCTCGAGCACCTCCAGAGGACCAAGAATCCTGAATTCCATGCCGTCTCTTCTCAGCGCGACCCTATCCCGCGCCGACGTGTTTGACTACGCCGCGTGCCCCAGCCGTTTCGCATTGGCGTCATGCAGCTCACGATGGAGCCGCTCCAGGAGATGCTGGAGTCGGCGCGCGTCATGGACGAGGCCGGCATGGACACGATCTGGCTCGCCGAGGCGTATCCCTGGTGGCGGAAGCACGGGATGGAAGCACGTTCGTCGACGGTTGTGTCCGCACTCGTGGCGCGCGAGACGAACCGGCTCATGATCGGCTGGGGGATCATCTCGCCCTTTACGCGCCATCCGGTTCAGGTTGCGATGGATGCGAGGGTCGTGCAGGAGGCCGCAGGACCGGGTCGTTTCCTCCTCGGGTTCGGTACGTCGAAGATCTTCTTGAACAACATCAAGTCGCAAACGTCGAAGACGCTCGGGCCCATGCGCGACGCGGTCGCGATCGTGCGGGGCGTGCTCGGGGGAGATGCATTCGAGTACGACGGCGACACCTGGAGCGCCTCGGTGCCGGCGCTTCGCGACGAAGCTCACACCCCGCGCGAGGTGCCTCCCGTCTACGTGGCTGCAACGGCGCCGAAGATGCAGGCGCTCTCGGGGGAGATCGCCGACGGGTGCCTGACACCGTCGATCACGACGCCCGCATTCGTCGGCTACACCCGCGAGAACGTTGCCGCGGACATCGACATCGGCTGCACGGTCGTCGCGTCGATCGACGAGGATCGCGAGCGAGGACGCGACGGTGCGCGCGAGATCGCCGGCATGTACCTGGCGAACAAGGTCCAGAACATCCAGGGTGCCGCCGACACGCTGCTCGACCTCGCCGAGCTGACTCAGGACGAGATCAGGCCCGTCGCCGACGCGATGGAGCAGGGAGGGCGCCTCGCTGCGAAGGCGAAGGTGACCGACGCGATCCTCGACAAGTGCAAGCCGATCGCCGGAACGCCGTCAGATTGCATCGAGGCGATCGAGGAGTACCGCGAGGCCGGATGCACGCACGTCATGCTCGAGCTATGGGGAGAGAAGCGGCACGAGCAGATTCGTCTCTTCGGCGAGAAGGTCCTCCCGCAGTTCCGATGATTGACGAGCGCCGACTGGTCGAGCTCGCGATCCGGCTCGTCTCGACGCCTTCGTTCACGGGCTCCGAGCAGGTCGCTGCCGAGGTTGTCCGCGACGTCCTCGAGGAAGTCGGGCTCGCGGTGCAGTGGCAGCAGGTCGAGGCGGGGCGTGCGAACGTCCTCGGCACGTGGGCGGGGACGGGAGGCGGCTCGACGCTCATGTTCAACGGCCATCTCGACACGTCGTACTCGGGGCGCGAGCCGTGGTTGCAGGGAATTCCCGGATTCCAGCCAGAAGGCTTCGAGCAGGGCGGGCGCATCTACGGACTGGGCATCTCGAACATGAAAGGCGCTCTTGCCTGCTACGTCGAGGCCGTTCGCTCGCTCATGGAGGACGGTGTGCGCCTGCAGGGAGACGTGCTGATCGCCGCGGTCGTCGGAGAGATCGAGAAGACGCAGCAGGGGGATGCTCAGGGCGCGGAATACCGTGGCTATGCGGCTGGCTCCCGGTATCTGGTCGGACACGGAGGGGCGGCCGATGTCTGCATTCTCGGCGAGCCGACCGAGAACAAGCTCGTGCTCGCGCACTTCGGCTCGCTCTGGCTCCGGCTCTCGACCCATGGCCCGTTCGTCCACACGGCGTTCAGCGAGGGGCGGCGCGGCGAGAACTCGATCGTGAAGATGCAGCCGGTGCTGGCGGCGGTGCTCGAGTGGCTGCCAGCCTGGGAGGAGGAGATGTCCTACGGCGACGTACCCGGCGTCGCGAACGTGGGGTCGATCGAAGGCGGATTCGGCTGGCGCGCATCGCGGACGCCGCATCGCACCGACCTCTTCCTCGACCTGCGCGTGCCACCCGATGTGGCGATGGCGGAGGCGCGGAGGAAGGCGCTCGAGTTCGCGCGATCGCTCGAAGGCGTCGAGGCCGAGGTGTACGTGACGGCCCCGGGTGCGGAGATCGACGAGTCGCATCCGCTGGTGGGAGCCCTCGAGGCGGCACACGAGGAAGTCTTCGGCGAGGCGCCGGAGCGAAACGTGACACGCTGGTTCTCGGATGCGTCGGTGCTGACGCGCTATGGGATCGCGACGGTCAACTACGGAACCTCGAGCGGGCTTCCAGACGCGGAGCTCGGCGAGAACCTAGAGGTCGAGGGCCTGGTGAAGACGGCCGAGGTCTACTCGCGCGCAGCGCGGAAAGTCTGCGGGGTGGCGACGTGAGCTGCCGAGGCCGAGTTGCAAGTTGTAACTTGGCCCTCTTTCAGGACATGGCTCGGAGGAGCGCGTGAGGCTTGTCACTTTTGGCGAGGAGGCGCGAGTTGGCGTCCTCCGGCGGAACGAGATCGCAGCGCTGGACGTCCCCACAATGCGCGAGTACTTCGAGCGCGGCGGCGCCGAAAAGACAGGCGAGCGCATCTCTCTCGAGGGCACAAGATTGCGCGCCCCCATCATCCCCAAGAAGCTGCTCCACACGGCCGGCAACTTCCGCGAGCACGAGGAGGAGTCGAAGCAGGTCGGCTGGTCGCACGAGATCGCGCCCTGGATCGTCTTCTTCCAGAACGTCGACGCGATCGTGGGGCCGGACGACCCCGTCGTCTATCCCGAGCACCTCACCGAGGAGCTCGACTACGAGCTCGAGCTCGCCGTCGTCATCAAGAAGGCGGGGAAGTGGTTCTCGCCCGAGGAGGCGAGCGATTACATCGGCGGCTACGTGATCTTCAACGACATCACCGCACGGGACATCCAGCGGCGCGAGATGCGCTCGGGCGTCTTCTCCTTCTGCAAGGCGATCGACACGTTCTGCCCGCTCGGGCCCTGGATCGTGACTCCGGACGAGATTCCCGATCCGCACGACCTCGCGATGGAGCTGCGAGTGAACGGCGAGCCGCGCCAGAACTCCCACTCCGGGCGGATGAGCGTGACGATCCCCGAGATCCTCAGCCACTACTCGGCACTCGGATACTCGGCCGGGGACGTGGTCTCGACGGGCACGGTCTCCGGGGTCGCCGGGTTCTCCCCCGACGCCGCCTCGCTCTACCTGCGGCCGGGGGATGTCATGGAGGCAGAGATCGAGCGAATCGGGGTCCTCCGCAATCCGATCGTCTCGTGGGAAGACGCCCACGGCAAGCCGCCGCCGCCTCGCGTGCGTTGGTAAGTGCGCCGAATGTGTGACATTCAACGCACACCTGGCCGTTCGAGACGCCTGGGCCATGTCTCTGCGAGACATGGCCCAGGGTCAGACCTTGGCTTTCGATTGAACCGTGCGCAGGACGACTGGCTGGTTGAGCGGGCGCTGTGGTAGTCGGCTCCGTCGAGCTACACGCTCTCCCCGACGCGGTCGGATTGCTCGCCGAGTACGCGGACGCCTACCCCGAAGTCGCGGCAGAAGCGTGGGAGCCCTACCGCGCTCTCTACCCGGATCTCTTCGCCGGAGAGAGCTGGCGTGTGCCATGCACGTGCTACCTCGTGCGCTCCGGAGGCGTCACCGTGCTCGTGGATACGGGCGTGGGGCCGCCGGGGCTATGGGGCTGGACCGCCGAGCAGGAGGGCGACCTGCCCGATGCCCTCGACCGCCTCGGCGTTGCGCCGAGCGCGGTCGACATCGTCTTCCTGACGCACCTGCACATCGATTATGTCGGTTGGAACACCGACCTGGAAGGCTCCGCGTTCTTCCCTCGGGCTCGGTACCTGGCACACCGTGACTCCGTCGCGTTTGCCAGCTCGCAGGCGGAGCGACCGCACGTCCGGAGGTGCATCGCGCCGCTTCTCGACCGCTTCGAGGACGTGGACGATGAGGTCGAGATCGCGCCCGGAGTCACGACATTCGCTGCGCCCGGCCACTATCAAGGTCACATGGCGCTTCGTCTCGCGTCGAAAGGGCTCGAGGCAGTTCTACTGGCCGACGTCGCGGTACATCCCGCACTGCTCGACGAACCGGACTGGATCTACATCTCCGACGGCGATCCGGCGCAGAGCGCTGAGACGCGCCGCTCGCTGCTTCCGGAACTCGTCGAGAGAGACGTTCTGGTCGCCTGCGGCCACTATCCCGGAAGCGGGATCGGCCGCGTGCTGGAGCGGGACGGCCGCGTCGTGTGGGAGGAGAAGTAATCCAGCCGCGAGTGGGAGTGGGATGCGTCGTTCGCAGGGGAAGCGAGCTCCTGCTCGTCCGCCGCCGCGGCGCACACGGAGACGGGACGTGGTCGTCGCCAGGAGGAAACCTCGACTTCGGTGAGGAGCCGGCGCTGTGCGCGGCACGGGAGTCAGAGGAGGAGACGGGCGTCGAGGTGGGCACGCCTCGGTTCGTGGGCGTGACGAACGACGTCTTCGAGTCCGAGAACAAGCATTACGTCACCCTCTGGTTCGAGGCCGAGCACGAACGCGGTGAAGCCCACGCTCGCGCCGAAGACGAGCTGTCCGAGGTCGCGTGGTTCCGGGAAGACGAGTTGCCCGACCCCCTGTTCCTTCCGCTGCGAAACTTCCTCGACGGGCGGAGGATCGCGTGAGTTGGCCGCGGGACGATGCCAAGCTCGACCACGTGCGCCGGCTCATGGGCGACCGCGGGCTCGACGCGCTGGTCGTGCGCGCGCCCGACAATGTCCTCTATCTGACGAACTTCTGGGGAATGAAGGGCTACGACGTCTGTGTGTTTCCGCGCGAAGGCGATCCCGCCCTGATCTGTCTCGAGGCGAGCGAGGCCGACGCGGAGCGCATGGCATGGACCTCGGAGATCAGGCTCTTCGCGGGCTATGACCCTCGGGATCCTCGGCCGCCGCTCGCGCGTGCGCTCGACAACGCCAAGCGGTGCGCGGCGGAGTACGAGACCATCGGCCTCGAGCTGAGCCTCGGAACGCAGGCTTCCGACCGCATGGTGGGAGAGCCAACGACGTTCACCGCCGAGTGGTTCGACGCCTTCGATGTCGTCGAGGACGGGACGCCGCTTCTCGCCGATGCCCGCGAGCTCAAGACCGAGCAGGAGATCGAGCGGATGCGGCTTGCGAACGACATCGCCGCCGCTGCGATGGAGCACTGCAAGCTGGTTATCCAGCCCGACATGACCGAGGCCCAGATCGCCGCCGAGTGGGAGGGTTTCGTCCACGGCGAGGGCACCGGCTGGGAGGGGAAGGTGGAGCTTGCGCTCGGCTTCTCGCTCGTCTGGTCGGGGCCGGGGATCCAGACGTTCACCGCGACGACCTCGCGACCGGTCGTCGAGGGAGAGCCGACGCTGTTCGAGATCTGGGTCTGCGCCGACGGCTACTGGTGCGACCACACGAAGAACCTCGTCGTCGGTGAGCTGACGCCGGGCTATCGCGAGCTCGAGCAAGGCCTCATGACCGTCTATGACGATGCGATCGACTTCGCGCGCCCGGGTGCCAGCTTCGCCGCGCTCGACCGCCGCATCCGCGAGGGCATCGCCGGGCTCGGCTTCCCCGGCCAGCCGTCGCACCCGATCTGCCACGGTGTCGGCGCCCGCGCGCACGAGCCGCCGTATGCGCACCAGGCCGGCGGGGGCGAAATCCGCGAGGGGATGGTTCTTGCAATCGAGCCAGGATGCTATATCGAGGGCGGCGGCGGCCTCCGCGTCGAGGACAACTTCCTGATCACCGCAGGCGGTGCCGAGAAGCTCTCCCCGTTCCCGGACGGCATCGTCCGCGCCGCCTAGAGGCTTGATGTGAAACTGGCGGCGGCCCGGATGACGGCCACGACACTGCGCCGGATCGCCACCCTCCCTCGCCGTCCAGGCTTACCAGCCTGCACGGCGAGTGAGCGCGTCGCCCGGCTTGGTCGTGACCGCCCCCGGCTGCGCGCCAGTTTCACATCAAGCCTCTAGTCCACGATCGCGCCGCAGGTGAGGTTCATGACTGCGCCGGTCATCGCGCCCGCGTCGTCTGAAGCTGCGAATACGGCCGCACCTGCAACTTCGGCCAAGCGCGGCAGGCGCCCGCTGAGCGTGTCGTCGAGCAACGGCTGAACCTCCGCCTCCGAGACCGGGCGTCGTCTCTGGGGTGAAGTTCGGTCGCAAGCAGACCACCCGCACGCCCTCGGATCCGACCTCACCGGCGAGGCTGCGCGTGAACGCCTCGATCGACGCACAGGCGAGGTTGAACCCACCCATACGATGGCGCGACTCACGTGCCGCGGACGACGAGAGCATGACGATGACCCCCGAGCCCTGCGCGGTCATACGCCGTGCTGCCGCAGTTGCGGTGACGAAGTGCGTCCGCGCCGCCTCCGTGATCGGAGCCAGGAAGTCCTCGAGCGACATGTCGACGAGCGGCTTCCCTTGCACCGCGGTTATGCCGACGGCGTTGAAGCTGATGTCGACGCTTCCAGCCCTTTCAACAACTTCGTCGACGTGATTATTCACGGCGTTCCGGTCGAACGCGTCGAGCTCCGCCGTCTCGGCCTCCCCGCCTCCCGCGATGATCTCCTCTGCCACCGCGTCCAGCTTCGACCGGGTGCGGCCGGCGAGGAAGACGCGCGCCCCCTCGCGAGCGAACCCGCGGGCCACAGTTCCACCCATCGCTCCTCCACTGCCGTAGACAATCGCGATCTTGTTCTCCAACCGCATCTCGGCCTCCTTGATTTCGACTCACCGTCTAAGACCGCGACCGGCATCAAGACTCATCGACCCCGAACTAGACTTCAACGTGAACCCACGAGCCATCGCCCAGTGATAGTCGCGTCATACCTCGCACTGTTCGTAGCCTTGCTTGTATGGACGGGGGATCCCGAGAAGCGGAGATGGGCTCAGAACGCTGACCGGCGGTCAGTTGCAACGGTGCGAATCGCCGGCTGCGTGGTCTGTGTTCTGCTCATGCTCGCCGGCCTCCTTCTGCTTGCGGACGGCACTCGAAGCGAAGTAGGTGTCGCTGCAGGTATCGCGCTCGTTGCGGGCGCCAGCGCCCTCATCCTTGGGATCGGCCTGTGGAAGGGTGGCTTAGCGAGAAGTCTCCGTGTTACCGGGTGGCTCGTCGTCGTAGCCGTCCTGTGTATCCCGAGCACCTTGACGCTGCTTCTGCTTCCGGTCGCCCCGATGGTTGTCCTCCTCGAGCTCGCTCGATCGAGTCCCAGGTCGCGCGAGCGCAATGAGATAGTCCGCGCGTGACGCTCGACCGCTCGAAGCTCTGGACCGGCGACCTGAACGCGAAGGCGCTCGAGCCGCAGCCGCGCGTCACGGTCGGTCTCTACGACACCACGCTCCGGGACGGGGAGCAGACCGTGGGAGTCGTTTTCTCGCCGGAGGACAAGCTCGAGATCGCCCGGGCGCTCGATGCGGCAGGGGTCGACCGGATCGAGGCAGGGTTCCCGCGCGTTTCGGAGGACGACGCGCGCGCGATCTCCCTGATCCTCGGGGCCGGGCTCGAGGCCGAGGTCTGGGGATTCTCTCGCGCGGTGCGCGCCGACGTCGAGGCGCTCGTCGAGCTCGGCGTGCGCGCGTCGGTGATCGAGAGCCCGATCTCGGACGGAAAGCTCGCCGCGCTCGGTGTCTCGCGGGAGACCATGCTCGACCGGATTCGAGCCGCGGTGTCTTTTGCCGCGAAGGAGGGAATCCGCGTGGCCTTCTTTGGCGTCGACTCGACGCGCGCCGAGCTCGAGTTCGTGCGTGCTGCCTACGAGAGCGCGGTCGAGGCCGGGGCCGCGGAGGTCGTGGTCGTCGACACGCTGGGCATCGCCACGCCGGAGGCGGCGGCGTTCCTGGTGAACGACGTTGCGGAACGGCTCGACTACGACGTCCCGGTGCACTGGCACGGCCACGACGACTTCGGGCTCGCGACTGCGGCCGCCGTCGCCGCCGTGCAAGGAGGCGCCACCTGGGTGCACGGGACCGTCAACGGGATGGGGGAACGCGCCGGCAACGCGGACCTCGTGGAGGTCGCACTCGCGCTCGAAGCGCTGTACGAGATCCCGACGAGGCTGAAGCTCGAGCAGGTGCGCGAGCTCGCCCGCCTCGTCCAGGAGCGCTCCGGTACGAGCCACGCGCCCTGGAAAGCAGTAACGGGCGACAACCTGTTCACGCGCGAGTCGGGCGCGGTCGCCTCGCAGTTCCACGACCCGCCGGCGATCGAGCCCTACGCCTCCGGCGTCGTCGGCGCGACGCGCGGGATCGTCCTCGGCAAGAAGAGCGGCCTCGACTCGATCCGCATCAAGCTGGAGGAGCTCGGGCTCGAGTTCCCGGCGGAGCGGAACGGGGAGCTCCTGGACGCGGTCAAGAAGTCGGGGACGAAGAAGCGCGGGTTGGTCACGGATGCCGAGTTTCGACGATTGGTGAACCGAAAGCGTGGCCGTTCGAGTATTGACTGACATCGGACGGCACGGGATACTCGAGGCGATGATGGATCACGCGAAGCTGGGAGCGTGATCGAACGGGTCTGCATCGTCGGCGCCGGAGTCATCGGAAGCCTGTTCGCCGGCCACCTGGCGCAGGTGTGCGAGGTCTCGGTCTTGACCCGGCGACGGGAGCATGCCGACGCGCTCAACCGGGACGGCCTGCGGGTGAGCGGGAAGAGCGAGCGTCACGCAGAGGTGCGCGCGTCGGCCGATCCAGGGGAGCTGCCTCCGCCGGACGTCATCATCATCGCGACCAAGGCGACGGGTCTCCGAGACGCCGTGAAGACGCTTGCGGGCTTCTTTCCCGACACCACGATGACCACCGTCCTGAACGGCCTGGGCGCGGAGGAGATCGTCCGTGAGCACGGGAACTGGCCCATCGTGTCCGCGGTCACGTTCATGAGCGGCACTCGCCACTCGGACACGCATGTCGAGTACATCCTCGACACAGAGACCTGGCTCGGCCCGTACGAGGAGACGCCGTTCGAGCGGGTGCAGGAGATCGCCGAGACGATCGTCGCCTCGGGCCTCGAGGCCGAGGCGTTGCCCGACCTGCGCCCCGCGCAGTGGTCGAAGCTCGTCTTCAACGCAGCCGTCAACCCGGTCGCCGCGCTGACCGGGCTCCCGCACGACCCGCACTTCGCCTCCGAGGAAGAGCCCACCGATCTCGGCCATCTCGTGCACGGGCTCGTCGACGAGGGCAAGGCGGTCGCAGAGGCGGCCGGCATCGAGCTGCACGACGATCCGTGGGAGATGAACGTGCTGGCGACGCAGCGAGGCTCGGCGCACTACCCGTCGATGCTGGAGGATGTCGACGCACACCGGAAGACGGAGATCGAGCTCATCACCGGCTCGCTCGTTCGCGAGGCGGAGCGGCACGGCGTGCCGGTCCCGCTGCATACGCTGCTGTACGGGCTGGTGAAGGCCAAGGAGGAGTCCTGGTAGGAACTATTCGTCAACAGGAGGGCGTGATGATTCGAGCAAGGAAAGCGGTGCTTGCACTCGCCGCGGTCGCGGCAGTCGCGATAGCCGTGGTGGCGGTGAGCTCGGCGTCGCCGCAGCAGGCGAATACGGTCACGATCGGCTGGGCATTCGACGGCAGCGGCGCGATGGCCCCGTTCGACGGTCCAGCGCTCGCGACGGCGAAAGACCGGGTCCGGCAGGTGAACCGCGGAAGCGGCGTGAACCTGAGGATCACGACCTGCGACACGCAGGGCAACAAGCCCGCGACCGCAAAGGCCTGCGCAGCGCGGCTGCTCGGACAGGGAGCCGACGTGATCTTCACGACCTGTGACGTCGACTTCGCCGCGCCCGTCGTGCAGGAGTCCATCAACGCGGGCAAGCTCACGATCGCGCCCTGCATCGGCACGGATCAGATGGGCCCGAAGCGGTTCGGGGCGAAAGGACGTCTCGCATTTTCGTACGGCAACGTCGCGCAGGACGAGGGCTCGGCGATGGCCGAGTACGCATGGCGGCGCGGCTGGCGCGATGCCGCTCTCGCGACCGACACCGTGATCGTCTACTTCCGCAACGTCGTGCAGGCGTTCGAGGCTCGGTGGCGCCAGCTCGGCGGCGAGATCGTCGCCGAGGAGACGTATCAGTCGCTCGGAGGCAACCCCGCCTCCTGGCAGAACGTCGCCACCCGGCTGAACGGAGAGGATGCGGACGTCATCGTCACGTCGACGGCCGCGGCCTTCGGAGCGCAGGTGCCGATCCTGAACGGCCTGCGCACGCTCGGGAACGACACTCCCATGCTCAACTCGTGGGCGGGCGACGGGAGCTACTGGTACACGCAGAATCCGAAGGTCACGAACTACTACTACGTCACGTTCGCGTCCGCGTTCGGAGACGATCCGGTCAAGGCCGTCAACGCACTCGCAAAGCGCAACAAGGGAGCGATCGCGAAGGGCGGCAGCACCGGGGGGTTCATCACGGGCCCGGCCGCGATCGATGGTCTCGTGACGGCGCTTCGACGCACCGGCGGCTCCACGAACGGTGCTCGCCTCGCTGCGCAGATGGAGAAGTTCAAGAACGTGACCACGCTGTCCGGGCAGGTCAGCTTCTCGAAGAGCCTGCACACGGTGTTCGGGCGCCAGTATCGGGTGATCCGCGTGCAGAACAGCGTGCCAAAGGTGGTCGGGACCGTGAAGGCGAAGGTCGTCCCGAAGATCTGACCGACGCCTTGCCAGACGGAGAAGGCCTCGAGGAGACGAGGCGGCCCGGTGCACTCCGGGCCGCCTCGATCTCGCGTGCCTTCGAGGGGGTGCAGGCGCTCCGGAACGTGACCCTCGAGCTGCACCGCCACGAGGTTGTCGGGCTCATCGGGCCGAACGGGGCAGGCAAGTCGACGCTCGTCAATGTCATCACCGGCTTCGACTCCCCCGACGAGGGCTCGGTCGAGCTCGAAGGACGAGACATCACGCGCTGGCGGCCGGATCGCCGCGGGCGACGGGGTCTCGCCCGGACGTTTCAGCATTCCCGGTCGTTCCGCGCGCTCTCGGTGCAGGAGAACGTCGAGGTCTCCGCACTCGGCGCGGGTCTCGGTTCGCGCGCGGCTCGTCGCCGCGCCGACGAGCTGCTCGAGCAGCTCCGGCTCACGCCGTATGCGAGCGCGCCCGCCGGCGTTCTCGCGCACGGCGACGAACGGCGGCTCGGCGTCGCTCGGGCGCTTGCGACGGAGCCGCGATTCGTGCTCATGGACGAGCCCGCAGCGGGCCTGCCCGAGGCCGAGGTGCCCGATTTCGCAGCGGTGATCCGCTCCGTGCGCGACGAGCACGACGCGGGAGTGTTGCTGATCGACCACAACATGGCGCTCGTCATGGACGTCTGCGATCGGATCCAGGTCCTGGATCACGGAGCGACGCTCGCGGAGGGGACACCGATCGAGATCCGCGCCAACCTCGACGTCGCGTCGGCGTACCTGGGCGAGAGCGCCGTGCGCGAGGAGGGGTCGTGACCGCGCCGGTGCTCGGGGTCGAGGGCGTGTCGATCGGGTACGGCGGCAGCCCTGTAGTTCGAAACGTCTCGCTGGAGGTGCAAGCCGGAGAGATCGTCGGGCTCATCGGGCCGAACGGCGCGGGCAAGTCCACCACCCTGCACGCGCTGATGGGGCTCGTCCCGCTCCGCGACGGCGAGGTGAAGCTCGACGGGCGCTCGCTGCGCGGGCGAAGCCCTGAGGCAATCGCGCGCTCTGGGATGGCGCTCGTACCGGAGGGGCGCCGACTCTTCGGCGAGCTGACCGTGGAGGAGAACCTGCAGCTCGGGCTGGCGGCGAGGCGCAAGAACGGTGTCGCCGGCGATCCGCTCGGCGACGCGTACGCGCTGTTCCCCATCCTGGACGAGTTTCGCGCCAGGCCCGCCGGAGTGCTCTCGGGAGGGCAGCAACAGCAGCTCGCAATCGCCCGCGCACTCGTCGCAGGGCCGCGCGTCCTGCTCCTCGACGAGCCTTCGCTCGGACTGGCGCCGACCGTGGTCGACCTCGTCTTCTCGACGCTCGGCACGATCCGCGACCGCGGGCTTGCGATTCTTCTGGTCGAGCAGCGGGCACAGCGCACCGTCGCGCTCGCAGACCGGACGCACGTCCTCGCGAACGGCGAGCTCCGCCTGACCCTGACGCCAGCCGATGCGGCCGACACGGACCGGATGGTCGCCGCGTACCTCTCGTGAGCACGTTCCTCGCGAGCGGGCTCACCGACGTCCTCTCGGACGCCGTCGACCTCCAGGTACAGGTCGACGCAATCGGGCTCGGTGCCATCTTTGCGCTGATGGCCGTCGGCATCGGCCTCGTCTTCGGCGTGCTCAGGCTCGTGAACTTCGCCTACGGCCAGCTGATCATGGCCGGCGCGTTCGCGCTCGCCTTCGCGTCCGATCGCGGGTGGCCGGTGGGTGTCGGGATCGCGCTCTGCTTCGCGGTCGTGATCGTCCTGTCCCTGGCGATGGAGCGCGTCGTCTTCCGGCCGCTGCGGTCACAGTCGCCCGCCGTGATGCTGATCGCGACATTCGCGGTTGCTTTCCTCCTCCAGAGCATCGCGCTGCTCTGGTTCGGGCCGCTGGGGAAGACCGTTACGTCGCTCGCCGATCTCAATCGGCCGGTGACGATCGGGGACGTCGACATCCGGAAGATCGCGATCGTCGCCATCGTGAGCGCGGCGGTCAGCCTCGGGCTCCTCGTGCTGCTCCTGAACCGGACCTCGCTCGGCCTGCACATGCGAGCGGCGGCGATGGACTTCCAGACCGCGCGGCTCGTCGGTGTGCGGGCGAATCGCGTGAGCGCCGCGGCGGTGCTCATCGCCGGCGTCCTGGCTGCGATCGTGGCAGTGCTCCTGACCGTGCAGTTCCCGACCGTCACGCCGACCTTCGCGTTGCGAGAGACGATCATCGTGCTCGCGGGAGTCGTCGTCGGGGGAATGACGCGACTGCTGTCGGCCACGCTCGGCGGATTCGCGATCGGCTACGTCTCGGGCCTGCTCGGGGGCGCGCTGCCGACCGCCCAGAGCCAGTACCTGCCGACGTTCGTCTTCGGTCTGGTGATCCTCGTCCTCCTCTTCAGGCCGGGAGGGCTCTTCCTGCGCGGCCGCGCTGCCGTGGAGCGCGTATGAGGGGACGTCGCACTGCCCTGGAGCTCGGTGCTCCCGTCGCGCTGGTCGTCGGCGCCGCGCTGCTCGGCGTGCTGGTCTCGCGCTCGACCGAGATCTACTTCATCAACGCGCTCGTCTCCGTTTCCATGGTCGTCGCGATCTACGTCTTCGTCGGCAACTCGGGCGTTCTCTCCTTCGGGCACATCAGCTTCGTGGCCATCGGCGTCTGGACGGCAGGAGTGCTCTCCGTGCCCGAGCAGGAGAAGCCTGCCTTCATGCCGTACCTCTTCGACTTTCTGCGGGACACGACCGTTGGGAACGTTTCTTCGCTCCTCGCAGCTGGGCTTGTGGGCGGCCTGTTCGCGCTGCTGGTCGGCCTCCCGCTGATGCGGCTCTCCGGGCTCGCTGCCGGCATCGCCACTTTCGCCGTGCTCGAGATCACGAACAACATCCTCCGCTACTACGAGAAGGTCGGGCCCGGGTTGAATACGTTCTCCTCCGTGTCCGAGACCACCGATCTCCGCCAGGCCGCGATCGGCGCCGTCGCCGTCATCGTCGCCGCGTTCGCCTATCAACGAAGCCGTTTCGGGCGCCAGCTACGCGCGACGCGCGAGGATCCCGCGGCTGCGCGCGCAGTCGGGGTGTCGGTCTACCGGCAGCGGCTCGGCGCCTTCGCGCTCTCGGGGTTCCTGGCAGGGCTCGCCGGCGGGCTCTACGTCCACTTCCTCCCGATCAACGTCGACGCCGTCTACCTCGATCTCACGTTCATCACGCTCGCCATGCTCGTCATCGGCGGGGCGACGAGCCTGTGGGGAGCGGTCGTTGGGGCGCTCGCCGTGAGCGCTCTCGATTCCGTCCTGGCGAACGCGGAGAACGGGCTCGAGCTCGTGGGGCGCACGGTCGAGGTTCCGGCGGGCACGAGGATCGTCGTCGTCAGCGCGCTGATGGCTCTCGTGCTCATCCTCCGGCCCAGCGGGCTCACGGGCGGGCGCGAGTTCTCCGTCGACCCACTCTGGCGAAGGCTGCGACCCTCGTGAGGGTCTGTGTCGTCGGCTGCGGCGCGGTCGGGTCGCTCTTCGCGGCGAACCTCGCGCAGCTCGAGGACGTCGAGGTGTGGGCGTACGACCTCGATCGCGCGCACGTCGAGGCCATCACTGCTGAAGGCCTGCGGCTGACGGGCGCAGGAGACGTGGTCGGATCCGTTCGAGCGACGGCCGAGCCGGCCGAGCTTCCCGACTGCGATTTCGGGATCGTCGCGACGAAGGCGATGCACACGGACGGCGCGGTGGCGGTCACCGCTCACGCATTCGCCGGCGGCGCCGTTGCGTCCGTCCAGAACGGCGTCGGGAACGAGGAGGTGATCGCTCGGCACGTCTCGCGGGTGATCCGTGGAACGACGTTTCCGGCCGGGAGGATCCTGTCGCCGGGAGTCGTGCAGTGGGACGTCAAAGGTGACACGACGTTCGGTCCGTTCGAGCCGCGTCCGGCCCGGTCTGACGAGATCGAGCGGCTTGCGGACGCGTGCACCCGAGGAGGCATGCCGACCCATGCGGTTGTCGACGCTCGCCCCGCCCAGTGGCGCAAGGTCGTCTTCAATGCGGCCACGAATCCCGTCGGGGCGCTGACGGGGCTCACACACGGCCGCGTCTGCGAGCGGCCCGATCTTCGAGCTCTCGTGAGCGCGCTCGTCGACGAAGGCAAGGCGGTCGCAGGAGCGCAGGGGATCACGCTCGACGCGGATCCGGAGGAGCTGATCGACCATGCCGCGCGACCCGACGTCGCCCACGACCACAAGGCGAGCATGCTCCAGGACGTCGAAGCCCGGCGGCGGACCGAGATCGACTACCTGAACGGCGGCATCGCGCGCTTCGGGCGCGAGCTCGGTGTCCCGACCCCGTTGAACGACGCGCTGACGGCGCTGGTCAAGGCACTCGAGGACTCGTGGACATAAGAGCTCCCAACGCGATGAGCGACCAGGTCGCGATGCTGCCCTGGACGCCGCGATGCCGCGTCCTCGGTCCTACCCCAAGAAGTGCTGCGCACTTCTTGGGGTCCCCGAGAACCCGCGTCCATATCAGCTTGATATGGACGCTCCCTGCGTCCTCGCCTCGCGCCGTCCAGCATCCGCCTCGCGACGGGCGATCATCGTGTTAGAAGCTCTCGAGCTTCGACACCGGTTCGACAACGTGCGGGCAGCCATGGCCGAGCACGACCTGGACGCGCTGATCGTCTCCGGAAGCGAGTACTCGGGCTTCGAGGGCGCGGTGACCTATCTCTCCGGATTCCAGATCGTCCACCGCTACGCCTACGTCGTCGTGCCCGCGGACGGCGATCCCTTCGTCGTCTTCCCGAGCGAGGCTCGTTACGTGGGGGAGCACCGTGCCGCGCAGCTGGAGCAGGTGTTCCACGACCACCCGGGAGAGCACATGGCCGGCCACGCGCGTGACGACGGGTGGAAGCGAGTCGGCGTGTACGGGCTCGACTACGTCATGACCGTGCGCGACGAGCGCGCTCTCGTCGCGGCGAGCCTCGAGCTCGTCCCCTTCGACCTCGAGTTCGACCTCGCCCGCGCGGTGAAGAGCGACGCCGAGCTCGAGTCGGTGCGCGACTCGGTGCGCATCAACGAGCGTGGGTTCGAGATCTTCCTCGAGAGCTACGCGCCCGGGAAGTCGGCCGCCGAGGTGATGGCTGCGGCAGAGGAGTGGTTCGTTGCGGAGGGCTGCGGACGGCTCACGATGAACATGGTTCTCACGGGCACCGACTCCTACGCACGGCCGGAGTTCAAGATCGCGCGGCGCGAGGAGATCCTGCCGAAGTTCCTGCTGCCCTCGCTCGAGGTCGCCGGCCCGGGGATGCACTGGGTCGAGGTGTCGCGCGCGATTGCCGCGCATGACGCCGTGCTCTCGGAGGACACGGAACGGATGCTCGAGGCGTACCTCGAGTACGTCGAGGCTGCGAGGGACGCGATGCGGCCAGGTGCCGCCTGTCACGACCTGCACCGTGCGGTTTCCGCCGGCTTCCTCGAGCGCGGCTACCACCTCGGCCACGTCACCGGTCACTCGATCGGGATGACCATGATCGAGTTCCCGAAGGTCGGGGAAGGCGTCGAGACCGAGCTCGCGGAGAACATGGTGTTCTCGATGCACCCGCACGCGATCGCCGCGAACGGAGAAGACTGCCTGTACATGCAGGAGACATGGCTGGTGACAGCGGATGGTGGTGTTCCCCTTTCCAACCTTCCGATGCAGGTTTTCCGTGCGTAGCTGGCTACAATCCAGCGGGTGAGCTGGCCGTGGCTCGTCGTGCTCGTCCTCGCGGCCGCACTCGTCGTCGCGGTCGAGTCGCCGCGTCTCGGCAGGCGGTTCGGCACGGATGCCCGCCGCGAGCGCGAGCGGGCACGCCGCAAGAAGTCGTTTCGCGTCGTCACCGCCGTCGACGAGGAGAGCGACGAGTTCATCAAGAGCGTGCAGCGCGATCTGGACGCGCTCCCGACGATCGAGGAGCGGGACCGAAAGACGTAGCTCGGCGCAGGATCGGAATCCGCTCGCGCGGATTTCGATCGCGCGAAGATCCCTGAAGGCGTCCGCGTCGCGGCCCCGGCCGACCTAGCGCACTGTGAAGGTCGCGGTGAACGTCCGCGTGTTCGGAAGGATGCGGGCGACGTTCTCCGTGTTCTTCGTCTCCTGGTGGTCGGAGACGTGCAGCCTCAGGCGATGTCGTCCCGGTGCGAGGCCCACCGTGGAGACCCGGACGACGCCGGCGCGATAGAACGCCGACGTATTGCGGCCGTCGACCGAGGCCGCAACCGATTCCGCGTACACGCCCGAGCCGGTGTCGCTTGCGGCAACCAGAACCGGATCGGCACGCCTCACGGTTCTCGTGCGCAGGCGCAACGTCGGCGGAGTGACGTCGTTGACCCAGAAACGGAACGTGAAGCGGCCGGCTCCCGCACGCGTCGCGCTGTCGAACACCACCGCATACTCGCCGGGAAGCGGCGAGAGCGCTCCGGCCGCGGGAACAGGCCTGCGGAAGCCGTCGAGATATGGATTGTGATGGATGGGAAGACCTGCGTAGCCCGTGAGGCGGTTCTCGTCGAAGCCGGCCACGACGCGCGGCTCGACGCGACTCCCGGGCGCTCTCCGAGTGACGACGATGCCGAAGTTCGCGACCGCCCGGGTGAGGCGTACGCGATAGACCGCTTCGGGACCGCGGAGTACCGTTGTCAAGCCGACTCCGCTCGGGTCCTCCGGGTAGCGATAGCGGGACACGCGAGCTGACTTCCCCTGTGTGTTCCCGACGTACGTTCCCGGCCGGCGCAACTGCGCCATCCGCTGGCGAAGGAGTCTCTGCTCCGTGTACCTGCCCCAGAACGGGATCCGCCGCAGATCCGGACCGCGCCGGAGGTTCAGGTAACCCGAGAACTCTCCTGCGCGTGGCGTGCTCCCGACCCGGATCTCGTACGTGAGCTCACCGGGCACCAGCACCTGCGAGGTCCCGAGAGTGAGCGAGACGCCGGGGGTGCTCTTGCGCCGGTCGACGGTCACGTTCCAGGTTCCGGCGCCCCCGCCGGCGTCGCTCAACAGAACGCGTCCCTCGTCGGCGCTCCCACGACCGTGGAGCAGGCCGAACGAGATCCCGGTGGGCTCCGCGAAGAGGAGCAGTCGATCGGCTCGGGCAAGCGCCACGATTCCGCCTCCCTGAAACTGCGGAACGGCGAGGCTGTCGTCGTCGATCGAGGCGTCGGTACCCGTCTGCACCAGGGCAGACTTGACCTGTGCGACCGTCCAGCTCGGGTGACGCTGGACGAGGAGCGCCGCGGCGCCGGCAACGTGAGGCGAGGCCATGCTCGTCCCCGAGAACGACGACCATCCGGCGGGCACGGAGGAGAGAATGTCGACGCCCGGAGCAGCCACGTCGGGCTTCAGCCGAAGCGAGATGGTCGTGGGCCCGACGGAAGAGAAACCGGCGTGCGTGCCACGCGGCGTCGTCCCGTTCATCTCGACCGCGCCGACGGTGATCGCCCGCTCGGAGTTCGCCGGCGACGAGACCGAGCCCGCGCCGAGGTCGTTGAAGTCGTTCCCGGCTGCAACGGCAGACACGACTCCGGCGGCCGCAGCGGCATCGAGCGCGAGGGCGACGATGTCGCGGCGCGGCTCGAGCTCCGGCTGCCCGATCGAGAGGTTGAGCACGTCCATGCCGTCTCGCACCGCTGCCTCGATGGCTGCCACGATCTCGGGTGCGTTCCCGTTCGGGCTCAGCCCCGAGTCCGTGCCGACGAGCGCCTTGTAGTTGCCGATGAACGCGCGAGGCGCGATCCCCGACACCATGCGACCTGTGGCCTGCGTGCGAGCGTTCCCGGCAGCGATCCCGGCGACGTGCGTGCCGTGCGAGGAGTTGTCGCCGTCGAAAGCGAGCGCTGCATTCCTATAGCGCGCTCCTGGCGGCGGAAACGCACGCGCGACTATCACCTTCGCGTTCGTGAACCGCTGCTGGCCCTTCGGAAACCCGGCCGGCATCGTGTAGCCGGCGGGGTCGAAGAACGCGTGGTCGTGATCCACGCCGGTGTCGATCACCCCGATCTTGACGCCCTGGCCGGCCGTCTCGAGACCGGCGCCCCAGAGCCCCGGTGCGCCGATCTGCTGTGGGCTCCGGTCGAGCTGCGGGACGTATCGTGCGGAGGCGAACACGTCGCGCACTCCGGGGATGTCGTGGAGCAGCGGCACCTCTGCGCTCGGGAGAACGACGGCGAAGCCGTTCGCGACGACGCGATAGCTCCAGCGAAGGCGCGCATCGGAAAGCGTTCGCGCGAGCTCGCTCCGAAATGCGCGCTGCTCGTCGGCGATCCGCGCTTCGGTGCCAGGAGCATGTGCGAGCGGGGGAGAGGCAAGCGAGACCACTACCTCGGACCGGCCGTCCGTGCCTGCGCTCGGACCGACCTTGCAACAGTCTGTTACAAGGTCGGTCGGCGGTGTGTGCTCGGTTCCGCCGAGAGCGAGGATCGCGAGGACGACTGCGAGAGTGGCGCCGAGACGGGTCATCGAGAGCTGAGACGAGCCGAAGCTAGAATCGGTAGGCCGCGCGGATGTGGCGGAATTGGTAGACGCGCACGGTTCAGGTCCGTGTGCCCGTAAGGGCGTGGAGGTTCAAGTCCTCTCATCCGCATCAACGAACTGCTCCGGGGGTACTGCACGGCAGCGTCTTCGTCGTGGTGGCAACAACCGCCCATGGCCGGATTGTGGCGATGGAGCCCGCTGGCGCGCGGGATCACTCGATCGAGGGACAGTCGTGAGCCTGGAAGCGACGACCACGGGAGAGTGGACGCGCTCGTGCTTCGCGTCGCGATCTTCGTGCTCGCGCTCGCTCTTCCCGCCTGGATCGGGCTCTCGCTCCTGGTCGTGCTCGGCCGTGCGCGGTATGACAGAGGGCAAGAAGTGCGTGTCGGCGACCTTCGCTCCCATGAGGCCGCCCGGCTGATCCAGCGTGGTCGCGGCCGGCCACGCACCGACTGGGGGCGGTGGCGGCGGGTGGCCGCGCTCGCGCGTCTCGCCCGCGCACACCACCCGGCGGCTTCCCAGCTTCTGCACCCGGCGCTCGCGGATCCCGATCCGAGGATCGCGTCCGCGGCTATCCGCAGCCTCGGCGATCTCGGAGATGGCTGGGCGATCGACATCCTGATCTCCGCGCTCCGGGACGGCAGCGCGCCCCGATCGAGGATCGCGGCGCAGCTCGAACGTCTCGCCCCTGTGCCGGGGCCGAGATTCGTCCCCCTCCTCCGCCACCCGCATCCGGCCGTGCGCTTCTGGGCTGCCACCTTGCTCGGACCGTACCCGGAGCTCGGCCGAGAAAGCCTGATCGCGCTCACGTGGGACTCCGATCCGAACGTCCGGGCTGCCGCCGTGGAGACGCTCGGGAGTCGTAGTGGGAACGCCGTCGGCGCGGCCACGCTCGCACGACTCGACGACCCGGCGTGGTTCGTACGGGTTCACGCCGCGCGCGCCGCCGGCCACGTCGTGGGCGCCGAGGCGGCACCTTCGATCACGCCGCTCCTCGCAGACCGGCAGTGGTGGGTTCGAACCGCGGCGAAGGACGCGCTCCGCGGAATGGGGTCCGACGCCGTGCCGGCGCTCCTGGCCGTTCTCGGCCATCCGGACGCGTTCGCGCGAAACGGCGCCGCCGAAGTCCTCCAGGACGTCGGGTTCGTCGACACCTTGGCGTTCGAGCAGCCGAGCAGCCCGCTTCTCGAGCGCATCTACGAGGCCGGAGGAGAGCGGCTGCGCGAGGCGGCCCAGTCGCGTGCCGCCCGGCACGCCTCTCGCAGAACCGAGCGTGCGGCATGACGGGCGACATCCTCGGCATCGTCGTCCTCGTCTGCCTCGCCTATCTCCTGCTCACGACCTTCGTGTACGTCGCGCTCGTCGTCGTCGGCGCGATCGAGAGCACCGTTCGGCGCCAGGAGAGCAGGAGCGAGGACTACGCGACCCTTGCGAGCTCGCGCTTCACCATCCCGGTCAGCGTCATCGCCGCCGCCTACGACGAAGAGCCCGTCATCGTCTCGACCGTCGAGACGCTGCTCGCTTTCGACTATCCGGAGCACGAGGTGATCGTGGTCAACGACGGCTCGAGCGACGGCACGCTCGAGAGGCTGCGAGAGGTCTACGAGCTCGAGCCGTACGAGGTCTTCGTGCGCCGGGTCTTCGAAAGCGCGGACGTGCGAGCCATCTACCGCAGCGCGATCCATCCGAACCTCATCGTCGTCGACAAGGCGAACGGAGGGAAAGCGGACGCCTGGAACGCCGGGTTGAACGTCGCCAGGTACCGGTACGTGTGCGGCGTCGACGCGGACACGCTGTTCGATCCCAAGGCGCTCCTCAAGGGGATGCGTCTCGTCGTCCAGGATCCCGGACGCGTCATCGGGGTGACGAGCCACCTCAACACCGCACGCGAGCCGGAGCGGGCGATCGCGGCGCCGCCCGGCCGGCGGCCGATCGACTTCAAGCCGCTCATCGCCTTTCAACACCTCGACTTCGTGCGAGCGTTCTTCAACAACCGCATCGCGTGGTCGCGGCTGCGCTTCATGCTCTGCTCACCCGGTGCGTTCCAGATCTGGCGGCGCGACGTGCTCGAGGAGGTGGGCGGCTACTCGCGGTCGTTCACGTGCGAGGACATCGAGGTGACGTTCCGGATTCACGAGCGGTTCCTGCGTGAGGGCCGCGACTACGAGATCCTCTGTCTCACCGACAACGTTGCGACTACGGAAGGGCCGGACACGATCCGCAAGCTGGTCTCGCAGCGAGAGCGCTGGCAGCGCGTGATCAACGAGACCGTCTGGCATTACCGCCGCATGTGGTTCAACCCGCGGTACAAGGCCGTGGGAATGCTCGGCGCGCCCTTCTACCTGATCACCGAAGTGCTCGCGCCCGTCTTCGAGCTTTTCGCCATCGCAGCGCTCGGGCTCTCACTCGCGCTCGGGCTGTTCGATCCGCTCACGTTCGCCGTCATGCTCGTCGCGATTGCGTTCACGAACGCCGCACTGACCGCCTCCGCCGTCCTCTTCGACGATCTGCAGTCGCGGACGTATCGCAAGCGCGACCTCGCGCGTTTGCTCCTGCTCGCCCCGCTCGACCTCGTCCTGTACCGGCCGATCATCTTCTGGGCCCGTGTGAAGGGATCCTGGAGGTTCCTATGCGGCGACAAGGCCTGGCACAAGTTCGAGCGAAACACGCGCGAGGCGCCGGTTTAGAGCTTCTACTCGCCGTTACTCGGTAGAGACGACTGCCGGATTCGCCAGTATTGATCTGGTGAGCCGCAGAGTTTTTGAGGTTTCCGAAACGGTTCGTCAGAAGGCGACAGCGCACGGCGCAGAAGGCATTCGGTGGTTGAATCGTCTTGGCGGGTTCATCGACGAGCTGGAGCGCGACTGGGGAGTCCTCGTCAGTTCCACCTACCGCGGGGGGTCAGAGGCCTATGTCGCGGCGGCGAGGACAAGCGACGGCACTGAAGCCGTCATCAAGATCGCAATCCCCGGGAATGTGCTGTCGAACGAGATCCGGACCCTCGTTCACGCGAACGGCCATGGCTATGTACGGCTGCTCCAGCACGATGACGCTCGGCAAGCCATGTTGGTGGAACGCCTCGGGCCGTCTTTGGCAGAGCTGGGTCTGCCCGTCGAGACCCAGATCGAGATTCTCTGCGTGACGCTGCAGCGAGGTTGGGAAGTACCTGCCAACCCAAGTCTTCCGTCCGGAGCCGACAAGGCCCGCTGGCTCTCCACATTCATTGCTGCGACCTGGGAGGAGTTGGACAAGCCGTGCCCGGAAAGCGTTATCGAACAAGCTCGGTCCTTCGCCCGCATTCGGGAGACATCGTTCGACCCCGACACCGCCGTCTTGGCTCACGGCGATGCGCAGAGCGCCAACACGCTTCAGGTTACAAAGGAGCTGTCCTCGATCAGCGCACAGTTCAAGTTCATAGATCCCGACGGGCTATTCGCCGAACGCGCTTACGACCTTGCCATCCCCATGCGCGAATGGAGCAAGCCGCTGCTCGAGGGTGATGCACTGAAACTCGGTCGCGAGAGGTGTGCCTTCCTCAGTCGGCTAACCGAAGTAGATGCTCGACCGATCTGGGAATGGGGATTCATCGAGCGCGTCTCCACCGGCCTCTTGGCTTTGCAGGTGGGCGCTGAACAGATGGGGAGGGAGATGCTGGATGTCGCCAGCTACTGGGTGAGGCGATGATCGTCCGCGCGGGATTCCGTCCACGCCCATTTCTTCTAGCTAATGAGGTAGGGCGGCCAAGACCTCGTCCGCGTGCGTGTCCGGCTTGACCCGGCGCAGCACCTGCTCGACGCCGATGTACTTCTTGCCCACGAAGCTCTTCTCGACCCAGACGCCGTACCTTTCCGCGACTGCGTGACCCTCGTCGGCGAGGAGCGTGAACGGACCGGCTGGCCCTCCTCGATCACGTGCGTTTCTCCTCGGTAGGGTGATCGGTGATGGTAGCCGTGCACGTCGCTCTGGCCGTCGCGGTCGTCGTCGTCTGCGGTGGCGCCGCGGTGTACGGCTTCGTCGCGTACCGACGCGGCAGCGCAGGAGTGACCGTTGCGCACGGGCTCGCGCTCGCTCAGACCGCCCTCATCGCGCAGGCGGCGGTCGGCCTGCTCCTGCTCTCCGACGGTCGGCGTGCTCCCGACCGCCTCCACTACGCGTACGGAGCGTTCGCGCTCGGGGTCGCGCTGTCGCCGTGGTTCTACGCACCCACCGAGGGGCCGAGGAGGCTCCTCTGGTTCTCCGGGACGACGCTGCTCGCCGGCGCCCTCGCCGTGCGAGCCTTCACGACGGGTTGATGAGAGCGCTCTGGGATCGCATTCCTCCGCTCGCGCGCGGCCTCGGGATCATTGCCCTGATCGCCAGCGTTGTCGTCGTGCTCTCCCTCGAACCGGTTCTCGCCACCGTGGGCGGTCTGCTGCAGATCGCGTTCTTCCTGGCGATCGCCTTCTTCCTGTTCCTGCTCTGGCGCGAGCGACGAGGCGACCTGGAGGCGTGGTCGGACCGAAACCGCAAGCTGTTCTACGCCGCGATCATCCTCGCGGTCGTCGCGATCGGGATGGCGATCGGGCTGGGAGCTCCCGGGCGCGACGCCCTGGCACTCGTTCTCACGCTGGCGGCGTGCGTATACGTGGTGGTGCGCGTCTGGCGGCTCGAGCACCGCTACTAGATCTACGGCAGCGTGAACGGCGGGCTCCGACGGAGCGTCGGCGGCCCCGGATTCACCGGATGCACGAGGCGTAGCGTGTAGCGGTATTGGCCCGGCCCGAGCCGGCGCGGCCCGAGGTCGATCCTCGCCGGCTCCCCGACCTCGAGGCGGCCCCGCTTGACCATCTTCGTCGAATGGGTCGACGCCTTCTCGACCCGCAGAACGTAGGCGCAGTCGAGATCGCAGGTGAGGCTGGCGCGGAAGATCCCGCGCCTGGCGGCTGTCCGTGTCCCGAAGCGGAGGAGACTTGGGCGGACGGTGAGCTCGACCCCTGGGCAGCGGACGATCGAGCCGCCCGTCGAGCGGTCGAGCGCCTCCCTCACGCGCGGAAGGCTGGTCTTCGCCGTGCCGTCGACGTAGTGGACGCCGGACTGCCACCCGGCGCGCGCCCGTTCGTCACGAGAGAGGAAGAGCAGCATCCCCTCCACCGTCGGCTGGCAGAACGAAAGCGCCAGTGCCTGTTCGTAGTAGGCAGCCTGGGTCGCCTCGTCGACGGGGCGCGTCACGGCCGGCTCCTCTCCCGTATAGAGCCCCGCCTTCGCCGCCGGGATCTGCGACTCGACCCCGAACTCCGCATACAGAAGGGGGAGCTTCGAGCCGAGCTGGGCCGTGCCGTCGAACGCCTGTCCGAGGAGAGCCACCACCTTGTCGTAGTCCGCGATGCCGATGCTCGTCGTATTGGGATGGGCGGTGGTTGGAGGCTGGCTGGAGTTGTCCCCGTACGGGTGGATGGAGAACGCGTCCATGACCGGCCGATCGCGTCCACTGGCGCGGTATGCGACTCCGAGCTCCTGGATGAACCTCGTCGGTGAATGCGTCGGGCGGATGCCGCCCGCGCGATCGCTGCCGCGCGGTGACACCGCACCTCCGACGATCTTGACCCCGGGCGAGACCGTCTTCAGCGCATCGTAGGTCCGGGCGAGGAGCGTGAGGTATGCGGCCGGTGCGGCGCTGGTGCCGTCGAGCTCGAACTGCGGGAGCCAGAAGCGGTTCAGATTCGGCTCGTTTCCGACCACGACATGTCGTACTTCGGGCACGGCCCGAACGAGCGCAGCCGCGTTCGCGGCAAAGTCACTGCGTGCCTCGTCGGTCAGAGGAGTCGTGCGCGACCCGGGATGCATGACGGTCACGTACACGCGCACGCCGTTGCGGGAAGCCGCCTCGGCGACGTTCTCGAGAATGCCGAGCTCTGCCTCGCTCGGGCGGGTCTGGCCGGGTTGCCAGAAGCTCGTCACGCGCACCGCCCTGAACCCGGCGACCCGGAAGAGCGCCATGCGCGCCTCTGCCTCGACGGGTGAGGAAAGCCGCACGTCGTCCTCGACGGCTCCCACGGTCAGGCCCGGTCCAGCCTCCCCGACCGCGGGAGCGGCAAGCGCGAGAAGGGCCCCGAGGGCCGTCAGGAGGGCTCGACGCATGGGGATACGCTAACGAGAGAATGCGTGAAAACCTTGAAGGAACGCTTGCCGGGCTCCCGCGTAAGCCGGGCGTCTACGTCTTTCGCGACGAGCAGGGCGACGCCTTGTACGTCGGCAAGGCGAAGTCGCTGCGGCCGCGCGTGCGCAGCTACTTCCGGCGCAGCGACGGCCGCGCGGCGATCGCCCAGCTCGAAGGCCGAATCGCCGACGTCGAGGTCATCGTCACACGCAACGAGGCCGAGGCCCTGCTCCTCGAGCAGAACCTGGTCAAGCGCTACCGGCCGCCCTTCAACATTCGCCTGCGGGACGACAAGTCGTTCCCGTACATCGCCGTCACGCTCGCGGATGAGTTCCCACGGGTCATGTTCACGCGGGAGAGACACCGGCGAGGAACGGTGTACTTCGGGCCGTTCGCGAATGCGAAGAAGGTACGCGAGACGCTGGACGTCCTGAACCGTGTGTTCAAGTTTCGACCCTGCGAAGGGCCGCGGCCCGGCCGCCATTCGGGAATTCCCTGTCTCGACTTCCACATAGACCGCTGCTTCGCCCCGTGCGTGAACGAGATCTCCGCCGAGGATTACGGCGAGATCATCGAAGGCGTGATGGGGTTTCTCTCCGGCGATACCACGCCGATCCAGCGGGAGCTCGAGGCGCGGATGGGGGACGCGGCGCGAGACGAGCGCTTCGAGGAGGCGGCGAGGTACCGCAACCGCCTCTTTGCGATCAGGCATCTCGCCGAGCGGCAGGCGGCGGACAAGCACGCCGTCGGCACGGTCGACGTGATCGGGCTCGCGGTCGAAGGCGACCGTGCCGCGGTGCAAGTCTTCCCGCTTCGCGACGGGAGGATGATCGACCGCTACGGCTTCCATCTCGAGAACGTCGTCGACGCCGATGAGCTGTCGGTGCTCGAAGCGTTCGTGGTCGAGTACTACGGCGC
>Ga0183260_10000325_pt1 | contig 39167 bp, 40 predicted proteins | sample AntDrymUQ4972206_2_FD_129768 | JGI IMG/M metagenome (GOLD analysis project Ga0183260, IMG submission 129768) | Polar desert sand microbial communities from Dry Valleys, Antarctica - metaG UQ497 (22.06) (version 2) (version 2) | ecosystem: Environmental > Terrestrial > Soil > Desert | place... | reverse complement strand
CATGCTCTCTATCTTGTGTCTCAGGCGCCGGTCGAGCTCCGCGTCGTACTCGAAGCGCAACCGCTTGCGCAGTAGCCGCACTTCCTCTTCGGCGTCGAAGAGAGCCTCGCCTTCCTGCTCTATTATTACCTGGCCCAGAACCCTGCCAAGGAGATTGATGTCCCGGCGCAGGGGCTCATCCTTGGCCTCGAAGCCCACCCCCGGCGGCAGGTCTGCGTATCCCGTACCCGGCGCGCGTGCGAATTCGTCAGCGTTTCCCATCCCACCTAGAGTAACATTAGCCCCGTAACGTCTACGATAGGCCGGGAGAATCTTTGTACAGAGGTCGAAGAAGGGCCAGCGGCGCGTGAGGATCTCGCAGCGGAGCATAGAGGAAGTACGGAACACGGCGAACATCGTCGAAGCCGCCTCGGAGTTCACCGCGCTCCGCCGCCAGGGCGCCCGATTCTCTGGCCTGTGTCCCTACCCGGACCACTCCGAGAAGACCCCATCCTTCAGCGTCACCCCGGATCGCGGCTTCTATTACTGTTTCGGTTGCCAGAGGGGGGGGGACGCGATCAAACTCGTCATGGACCTCAAGTCCCTCTCTTTCTCGGAAGCGGTCTCCCACCTCGCCGAGCGCTCCGGCGTCGAAGTGGAGTTTGAAGGCTCGCCGACCGACGCCCGGGCCGCCAGAGAACGCAACCAGCGCCGCCGCATGGTCCACAAAGCCCTCGCCGTCGCCACCGTCTACTACCACAAGTACTTGCTGAAATCCGACTCTCCAGAAGCCCGAGAGGCGCGAAACTACCTGAAAAGCCGGGGACTGCAAAGTTCTACTATAGAAGAATTCCGCATTGGCTACGCTCCTCCGCGTGGTAGTTCGGGCTTTGTGGAGGCCGCCCGGCGCCTCGAACTTGGCCGGTCGATCCTCGACGCGGCCGGGCTGCTATCGGGGCGTGGTGGAGAGCGGTTCGCGGGCAGAATCACGTTTCCCATCTCCGACCGGCGCGGGAGGATCGTGGGCTTCGGAGCCCGCGCGATGGGGGACGACCACCCGAAATATCTCAACTCCCCTGAGACCGAGATCTTCGCCAAGCGTGACCTTCTTTACGGGTTCCCGCAGGTTACCGAGGCCATTCGCAAGGAGCGGTCCGCGCTCGTTGTCGAGGGTTACACGGACGTTCTGATGCTCTACCAGTCTGGAATAAAGAACTCCGTCGCCACCCTCGGGACGGCGACCACGCCGGCTCATTTGAGGACTCTGAGCGGCTATGCGGATAGAATCCATGTCCTCTTCGATCCGGATGCTGCTGGGGAGAAAGCCATTGAGCGTGCCGCTGCGGCTGCCGCCGAACTGAAGCTTGACCTGCGCGTCTTGCGGTTGCCTGAAGATCCTGCGGACTGGCTCCTCGAGCACTCCGCCCAAGAGTTCAAGGAGTTGCTCTCGGATGCGGCATCAGCGTTCGAATACGTATTCCGCCGCAAAACCGAGCGCGTCCGAGGTGCAGAACCTGCGGAGCGCGCCCGAATAGTATCGGAGATTAGGGACCTGATCAGGGAGATCGAAGATCCTGTCTTCCACCGGGATGCCGTCCGGCTCGCAAGCGAAGCACTCGGCGTTAATCCGGCGACGCTACAGGAACGCCGATCCACTGCTGCGGCGGGGGTTGCGCGCAATGCGGCGTCCGGCGATCCTCTACAGCAGGCGAGCCGCGACTTGCTAGCACTCTGCCTGACTCGCCCGGATCTCACCGAGCAGCCCATGAAGACGGGTCTGGAAATCGACGGCTTGCCCGAGCCCCTGACGTTACGCGCCGAAGATTTCGGGGACGAGGAGCAGGTCCGGATCTTCTCCCTGTTACGAGAGCATGCCGGAGCAGACCTCGACCCTCTTATCGCCGACGAGCGCGCACGTCCTCTGATGGATCAGATTAGCGCCCTCTCGGCCGTGGGCGAAAAGCTATACCCTTCAGAGACCGCCATCCGGGAGGCCTGGATCCGGGTCGGCATACTGAGTCGCGAGCGCGCCAAACGGCAGACCCCTGATTACGACGAGAAAGATCGCATCCAGTCTGAGATGTCGCTGCTCAAGGACGCCCTGCGCGCCGTCGCCACGGAATCTTGAAGCCAGACCGCTTCGACCGTATAATCTATAGGAAGCTTTCCCCTGTAGCTCAATTGGCAGAGCATCTGACTGTTAATCAGAGGGTTGCTGGTTCGAGTCCAGCCGGGGGAGCTGGCCTGGCGCGACGTGCGGTCGGCACCCAGGGCCCATAGCTCAGTTGGTTAGAGCATCCGACTCATAATCGGACGGTCCCAGGTTCGAGTCCTGGTGGGCCCACCCCCTCACCAAGATCGCGCATCACCGCCAAAAGTCTGACCCTCGCCACCAACCCCGCATCTATTTCCCCAATGCCCAACATATTGGGCCACCTTATCCGTACCCTCCACATCTTCCGTGCTTCGTACGCAATCTCTACCCCGTCCAAGATCACCGTTTTTCACCTTTCAATCTCTATTCTATAGGGTCCCTATACCCTGGGTAGGAGGGTAGAGAGGCCCTGATTAGGCTCATTGCGGCCCTTCGGCACCTTAGGGAGCTCTCAGATTGCGGTTTTTTGTCAGGTATGCAAGAATCTTCGCAGTCGTGGGTCAAAATGGAGTGTAGTGGAAGGACGAGGCTCTGGCTCTTTTAGGCGAGTACGAGCACACCCTGGACGAGAAAGGGCGTCTGACTCTCCCCTCCCGGCTCCGGTCCTACTTTGAGGGTGGGATCGTGATCACGAAAGGCGTGGATCGGTGTCTGTTCGCTTTCCCGCAGGATGAGTGGGCGGCGTTCAAGGCGAACATCAAGGCGAACGCCGACCTCTCCGCGAAGGGACGTCAGCTCTCGCGGATGTTCTTTTCGATGGCCTTCGAGGCGACGCTCGACCGCCAGGGGCGGGTTTTGATCCCTACGAAGCTGGCACGGTACGCGGGGTTGAGCAGGGACGTGACCCTCGCGGGAGTTGACGACAGGCTGGAGATCTGGAGTACCGAAGAGTGGGACCGTTACGTGGAAGGTGCGGACGAGATGTTCGCGGAGATAGTGGAAGAGTTTGCCGGCCGGGAGTTCACCGGGTGATGACCGCTTCCCATCTGCCGGTCATGCTGGAGGAGGCTGTGGCTGCGCTCGATCCGGCGGGGGCGGACGTGGTCGTGGACGCCACCTTCGGGGGCGGGGGACACTCTCGGCGAATACTCGGAGACCTTGGCCCTGAAGGAAGACTCATCGGTATCGACCGTGACCCCGACGCCGTGCGCCGGGCTGCCGATATCCACGACGAACGTTTCACCTTCACACCTGGCGCCTACGACGAGATGCTGTGGGAGATGGTCGACGAGGGAGAGCGGGCGGATGCGATCCTCTTCGATCTCGGGCTGTCGAGCTATCAGGTGGATGAGGCTGGACGCGGTTTCAGCTACGTCGCGGAAGGTCCGCTGGACATGCGGATGGACCCGGACTCCGGAATCTCCGCAGCGGACTTTCTCAACACGGTAGACGAGGGCGAGCTGTCGCGGGTGCTCTCCGGGTACGGGGGCGTTCCCCGTGGCAAAGCCCGGCGAGTAGCGCGAGAGATCTCGCGCCGCCGTCCACTCTCGACGACGCTGGACCTTGCGGACGCCGTGAGGGCTGCGGTCGGTTGGGCGGAGCGGGGCGGGCACCCGGCCAAGCGGGTGTTTCAGGCCGTGCGCGTGCACGTCAATGATGAGTTGGGTGGGCTTCAGCGGGCGCTGAAGGCGGCGGAGAGACTATTGACTCCAGGCGGGAGATTGGTTGCGATCACCTTTCACTCCGGCGAGGATCGCGCCGTCAAGCGCTTCATCTCGGACAGGGAGGGACGCTGCGTCTGTCCGCCGGAGTTGCCGGTCTGCGTGTGTGGAGCGCGGCCCGTCTTCCGCCGGGGGGGCGTCCGGCGGCCTTCGGAAGAGGAGATCGAAGAGAACCCTCGGAGCGCTTCCGCGCGGCTCAGGGTGGCGTTCAGGACTGCGGAGCCGCTAGATGTCGGACGGGATGATCGCTGATGGCCGCGCCGCAGCGAGGGCGCCCGGTCCGGTCTCCCGGTCCGAGCCCCTCCATGCGGCCCTCGAGACGCACGGTCTCTCGTTCTTCAAAGGGCAAGAAGACGAGGGAGCGGCGGGGGTTTGTGATGCTGGTGGTGGTGCCGGTGCTGTTGATGCTGGGGAGCGTCTACCTGCACACGGTATCCGCCGGACTCGGTGACCGGGTGGCGGAGTTGGAAGGACTCAACGCTCACGCTGCGGCCGAGCGGGAGAATCTCGAGGTGCGGGTCGCGGAGCTTTCGAGCCCCGGCAGGATACGGCCTCTCGCCCGCGAGGAGTTGAAGATGCGGGACCCCGAAGGCGTGGACTTGAAGGTTTATAGCGGTAACAGGGAGGATGGCAGGCAAAGTGGGGGACAGAAGAAAAGGGAGAACCCCCAATAGCACGGCTCGGGATCGCTCCACTCGCGGAACCCGCGGCAAGAGTGTCCCTCGGAACCGGACCACGACTCGTGGCGACCGTGGCGCGACCGCGCGCAGCACCAGCGGGCGTGACCGCCGGGGCTCCGGGGGCCGGGTCGTTCAGCTTCCCCAGAACCGCCGGGCGCGCCGTCGTACATCGGGGCGGGTCGCTTCCAATTCGGGTACCCCGCCCCGGACGGTTGGCCGGGGACGGGTACGGCTGGTGATCGCCATGGTCGCGCTCGCAGGTGTCCTGCTGGGTGCGCGGGCGGCGCATTTGAGCATCACGGACGGAAGGGGGGATCAGGCGTTCGCCGCCGTGCAGATCTCCGACGCGTCGGAGCTTGCGGCGCGGGGACGCGGCGATATCCTGAGCGCGGACGGCAGGAAGCTGGCGACCAGCCACGACACCGTGCGCGTGATCGCCACCCCCTATCAGATACAGGAGCCGGCGAAAGCCGCCGACGCGCTGGCCTCCGTCATCGGTCCCGAGACGGATCAAAGTGCGGATAAGATAGAACACTTGTTGACGAAGCGCGGCCCCGACGGCGAGCTCTCTGGATACAGCGTCGTTGCCACCGGCGTGGACCCTCGGAAGGCGGATGCCATCTGGGCACTCCGCATAGACGGGATCACGGTGGCCCCGGACGCCGTCCGCGTGTACCCGGATGGAACGCTCGCAAGCCAGGTGACAGGACACCTGGGAGATTACGACGAGGCGTTCGGCGGGGTGGAGGAGCGCTACGACGATACCTTGAAGAACGGCGAGGACGTGACGCTCACCCTGGATATCGCCGTCCAGCAAGAGCTGGAAAAAGCTCTTGCCGAGACCGTCGAGAAGAACAAGGCCAGGAGCGCTGTCGGGGTGATGATGCGGGTCGATGACGGCTCCATCGTGGCCCTCGCCAACGTGCCGAGCTACGACAACAACAACATTGAAGAAGCCTCAGCCGAAGCGCAGAGGGACAGGGTGCTGACCGATCCCTACGAGCCCGGGTCTACGTTCAAGGCCTTTACCGTGGCTTCGGCGCTAGAGGAGAACGTGGTCACGACGGACACCAGGTATGTCATTGCAGATCACATGACGGTCGCGGACCGTGTGATCCATGATTCGCAGCCGCACGAGACGGAGATAATGACTCCCGCCGATGTCTTGCGGGAGTCGAGCAACGTCGGGGCGGTGCATGTGGCGCAGGACCTGGGCGGGCGGAAGCTGTCCGAATACATCCGTAGCTTCGGGTTCGGGCAGGCTACGGGCGTGGACCTGTGGGGCGAGAACCCTGGGGTGGTCCCCGCTTACGAGGACTGGAGCGGCTCGTCTATCGGCAACATTCCTATCGGGCAAGGGCTCTCGGTTACTCCGCTGCAGCTCGTCTCGGGGTACGCGGCGCTCGTCAACGGCGGGCAAAGGATCACACCCCATGTGGTGAAGCGCGACGATCCGGAGCCTGCGGGCCAGCGAGTGATAAGCGAAAAGACCTCGGATATAGTACGCGGAATGCTGCAGGGCGTAGTCGATAAAGGATCGGGTTACAAGGCCCAGATCCCCGGTTATACGGTGGGTGGCAAGACCGGCACCTCGCAGACGGTGGACCCCGGTACCGGCACCTACGGCGATGAGTACGTGGCCTCCTTTATTGGGTTCGTCCCGGCTACGGACCCCGAATACGTCGCCCTGATAGCGGTAGACGACCCCGGTACCACCTACTGGGGCGAGGTCGCCGCAGCGCCGGCCTTCCACGACGTGATGGGTTTCACCCTGGGTTACTTCAACGTCCCGCCAGACCGCCGGACCTCAGGAGCGAAGGCCCGATGAGGTCCGGCTTCCTCTCGCAGATTGCCCATGCCATCGGTGGCGAACTGGTGGGCGCCGATGGCGACGCGCTCGTCCGGGGCGCGGCTGTGGACTCCCGGCGCGTGAGGGAGGGGGATCTCTTTTTCGCCCTTCGGGGAAGGACGGACGGAGCGGACTTCGCGCCCGAAGCCGACTCGCGCGGCGCGGCCGCCACCGTGGCCGATCGGCCGCTCGATGTCCCCACGCTCGTGGTGGAGGATCCGCTGGACGCCCTGCAACGGCTGGCCCGCTGGAACCTTGCGCGGGAAGCCGAGGATGACGCCGCAGCCACCACCGTCGTCGGCATTACCGGCAGCGTTGGGAAGACCACGACCAAGGACGCGCTGGCGACCATCCTCCGCGTGGCCGGCAAGAAAGTCTCGGCGACGGAAGGTAATTTCAACAATGAGATCGGGCTTCCGCTCACGGTGCTGGCGGCGGACGAGCGCACAGAGGTCCTCGTCCTGGAGATGGGCGCCACCCACCCTGGGGATATTGAGCACCTGTGCGGAATAGCCCCTCCGGGGGTCGGCGTCCTGACGGCCATTGTCCCGATGCATCTCGAGTCATTCGGAAACGTCGAAGGGATCGCCGCCACGAAGGGCGAGCTGGCGCTTGCCCTTCCCGATGACGGAGCTTTCGTGTACCCGCTGGGTGTACCGGAGGCGGCCACCGGCCTGGGGAAGAAGCTCGGGCAGCGCATAACCTTCGCCCGAGAGGGCGCGGATGACGCGGACCTGTGGGCGTCTGAGGTCGAGGACATCGAGGAAGGGCTGCGCTTTGTCGCGCACTTCGGCGACCGCTCGGCCGAGGTCCGGTGTCCGGTGTTCGGGACGCACCTGGTCCCGCCGCTCCTGGCCGCGCTTGGTGGAGCCCTCGCCCTCGGCCTCGACCTCGATACCAGCGCCAGGGGGCTCGCCCGTCTGCGGCGCACGGGCCTTCGCGGCGAGATCCACCGCCTCAGGGACGACATCGTGGTCTACGACGACTCGTACAACGCCTCTCCGGCCGCCGTCGCGGCCGTCCTGCGCTACGGGGCCGACCAGGCTCTACGCCAGGGACGCCGCTTCGTCGCCGTGCTCGGCGGCATGTTCGAGCTCGGCCCGGCGGCGCGCGAATACCACCGCGAGGCCGGACGGCTCGCCGCGGAACTCGGCGTGGACCTGCTCGTCTGCGTCGGGGATGAGGCCCGCTGGTACGCTGAGGTCTTTCCCGACGAGGCGATACTCTTCGAGGACTCGGAGGCAGCGGCGGAGAAGCTCGGCGATCACTTGAGGACCAGAGACTACGTTGTGGTCAAGGGTTCGAGGGGTGTGGGGCTCGAACGGTTGACCCGAAGGTTGAGAGAAAGTTTAGCTCTTGTTTAGCGTTGTGCTGGCCGCGGCGATAGCGTTCCTGGTTACGGTGGCGCTGGGGTCGAAGTTCATAGAGTTTCTTCAGATGCGCAAGTTCGGCCAGTTCGTGCGGGAAGAGGGGCCCCAGACCCACCTGATCAAAGCTGGAACACCCACGATGGGCGGGGTGGTCATGCTGACTGGTTTGCTGGCGGCGCTGGTCGTGGTGGCGCGGTTCAATTGGCCGACCGTCGCGACGTTGTTGCTGGTGGCGGTGACGGCCGGAATCGGACTTTACGACGACTGGCAAAAGATCTCCAAGAGGCGCAGCGAAGGGTTGAGCGTGAAGTACAAGTTTCTGCTTCTCGCCGTGACGGTCGTGCTGGCCGACGTGCTGGCGCTGCGCTACGTGGGCGTGACGCAGAACGTGATCGTGCCGGGGCTGGACCGGAACCTGGTGCTGGGGCCTGGGATCATCGGGATTGGTCTCTTCAGCGTCTTCTTGCTGCTGGTGCTTGCCGGGGTTACGAATGCCGTCAACCTGACCGACGGGCTGGACGGGCTGGCGGCGGGGACAGGGGCCATCGCCCTCACGGCGTACACGGCCATCGCGTTCCTGGAACGCCAGTACGACGTGGCGATCATCTGCGGCGCGATGGTTGGGGCGATCATCGGTTTCCTCTGGTACAACGCCCATCCGGCGCAGGTGTTCATGGGGGACACTGGCTCGCTGGCCATCGGAGGCGTGCTGGGCGCGGCGGCCGTGCTGACCAAAACGGAGATGCTCTTGCCGGTGATCGGGGGGCTCTTCGTCATAGAGGCTCTCTCGGTCATCATCCAGTACGGCTTCTTCAAGGCGACGGGGCGCAGGGTCTTCAAGATGGCCCCCATCCACCACCACTTCGAGCTCTCCGGGTGGGAGGAGAACAAGATCGTGGTGCGCTTCTGGATCGTGCAGGTTGCCTTCTCGGCGGCTGGCTTCTTCCTCTATTACCTCCTACTCTACAACGCGGTCTGAGGCTTTCCTGATGTCTACTCTGATCTACGGGCTGGGAGAATCCGGGGTCGCCGCCATCCGCGCTCTACTTGATCGCGGAGAGCCCGTGACCGCCGCCGACGCCAACGACTCAGATGGACTGCGCGAAACCCTGAAGAAGCTCGGCGTCGAAGGTCGTCTCGGCGCCGGGCCGGAGGCGCTGGAGGGTGCCGGACGGGTGGTCGTTAGCCCCGGAATACGTCCGCGGGACGCGGTTCTCTTGGCCGCAGGGGAACGAGGGATCCCGGTGCTCTCGGAGGTGGCCCTCGGTCTAGAGTTACTCGGGCCGGGGGTGCGGACTATCGCCGTGACGGGAACGAACGGCAAGACGACGGTGGTGGATATGATCCGGACGATCCTGGAAAAGGCCGGTATTCCGCACGCCGTGGCCGGGAACTCATGGCGTGCCATGACCGGCTGCCTGGACGAAATTCAACGGGCCGGGCTCCTGGTCCTCGAAGTGTCGTCTTTCCAGCTCCACTACATGAATGAACCTGGCTTCGAGGTCGCGGCGCTCCTGAACGCGCGCCCGGATCACCTCAACTGGCACGCCTCGTTCGAAGAGTATGTCGCGGACAAGCTGCGCGTCTTCGAGGGACAGGGGCACGATGACCTGGCGCTGGTAAGCGCGGTTGACCCTGTCGGCCGGGATGCGGCGGACGAGTTCGCTGCAGAGGCCCTCGTCGTTGGAGAGGGCGACACGGAGATACGAGACGGACGCTTGTTCCTCAGGGGCGCGGAGATCGCTTCCGAAGACGAGATGCGGTTCGCTGGCGTCCACAACCACGAGAACGCGCTCTTCGCGGCGGCGGCGGCGGAATGGGTGGGGGCAAGCCTGGAAGATATTCGGGCCGGTCTTCTCGGCTATCGCCTGAAACCGCACAGGATGGAGATCGTCGCAGAGCGTGGCGGCGTGCTGTTCGTAGACGATTCCAAGGCGACCAACCCGGCGGCGGTCGCGGCGACCCTATCGAGCTTTTACCGGCCGGTGATCCTGATCCTGGGTGGCTCCGAGAAGCACACGGATTTTGCTGAGGTTCTCCCGCTCCTCGACCGATGCCGGGCGGTCGTCTGCCAGGGCGAGGCGGGACCCAGGATCTTCGACTACCTGCGCGAGAGGTGGGACGGAGCCGTGATCGTCACCTCGGAGCTCTCGGAGGCCGTGGAAGAAGCGGATAGACTGGCGCGGAGCGGGGACGTTGTATTGCTCTCGCCGGGGTGCGCCAGCTTCGATCAGTTTCCGGGATACGAGGAGCGAGGCCGGGCGTTTACCCGATACGTGTCCGGGGAGTTCGTCGCCGGACACGTATCGGAGAGGCGGGGGTGACGGCGGTTGACGACCCTGCGAACCTACCTCTTTCTGGTCGCCCTCGGGCTCTCGCTGTTGGGGATCGTCATGGTGTATTCGGCGACCTACCGGTACTCTGGAACGTCGTACCTGGTAGTGCGCGCCAGCCACGTGGCGCTCGGGGTGGTTTTGTTCTTTCTGGCGAGCCGCGTCCGGTACACAGCCTGGCGAAAATTCGGGCCGGTACTGTACGTGGCCGTGCTTGTCAGCCTGATCCTAGTATTGATACCCGGGATCGGGGTGAAGATCGACGGCTCCAGGAGGTGGTTCGACCTGGGCCAATTCATGGTGCAGCCGGCGGAGTTCGCCAAGGTCGCAGCCGTGGTGACGGCGAGTGTTTGGGTGGCCCGGCTTCGCTCCGGTTCCGGGCTCCCAATGGGCTTGCTGGCCGTGGTCGGCGTGCTCTTCGGGCTGGTGGTTCTGGAACCGGACTTCGGAACCTCCGTCATGATCCTGGCGGGCGTGGTGGGGGTACTCTGGGCCTCGGAGGTCCGCACCCGGGATCTGGTACTGGCTGGCGGGGCCGCCATCGCCGCTCTGTTCGTCGTGATGTTGCTCGCCCCGTACCGGCGGGAGAGGTTCATGACCTTCCTCGACCCGTGGTCCGTCTCTCAGGGTTCTGGCTATCAAGTGGTACAGTCCATGACGGCCATACAGTCCGGCGACCTTTTCGGAGCAGGGGCTGGTGCGGGCGCCGAGGGGACTTACGTTCCGGCGTTGATGACGGATATGATTTTCGCGCTCATAGGCGAGGAGCTCGGGCTGCTCGGGATGGTGCTGGTCATCGCCGCTTTCGTCTTCCTGGCGCTGGCGGGATTGAGAATCGCCCTGCAAGCACCCTCGGTGCTTGGACGCTGCATGGCGGCAGGGCTGACCACCACGATCACGGCGCAGGCCGTCTTCAACATCGGGGCGGCGATGGGCGTGCTCCCGCTGGCCGGCATGACGTTGCCGTTCGTCAGCTACGGCGGGACGAGCATGCTGGTCTGCTTCGCGGCCATGGGAATGCTGTGCAGGATATCGGAGGATAGTGAGCGAGCCAGAGAAGTCAGACCGCGAGCCGTCGCGAATCTTGATCGCCGGCGGAGGGACCGGAGGACACGCGATCCCCGCGCTCTGCGTGGCGGATAGCCTGCGCGCGAAAGGAGCCGTGGTGGAGTTCGTCGGCGCGACGTCGGGGATAGAGATGGACCTGGTCCCGCAGAAGGGCTATGTTCTCCACTCCCTGCCCCTCAAAGGGCTGGATGGTGGCCTCGGGGCCCGTGTCCGTGCGGTTGCACTTTTCGTGCAGGCCGTCATATCGCGCTGTCGCCGGATCATCCAAGAGTTTCGGCCTTCGGTCGTCCTGGGCGTCGGCGGATACGCGAGCGCCCCCGCCGTTCTGGCCGCCCACACGCTCGGCGTGCCAACGGTCCTGCACGAGCAGAACTCCGTCCCCGGCCGCGTGAACCGCTTCGCCAGCCGCCTCACCCAAAAGATCCTCGTGACCTTTCCGGCCGCCGTGGAACACTTCACGAGAGCGGTCTGGGTCGGGATGCCCACCCGCCGGGAGTTCTTCGAAGCGTCAAGAGAAGAAGCATTGCGCGAACTCGGCCTTGAACCACCGGTCGTCCTGATCTTCGGCGGCAGCGGCGGCGCGCTCAAGATCAACCTGGACGCGCAACAGGCGTTTCGGGAGGCGACACCTTACACGGTCGTCCAGGTCGCCGGCCGCCGGGACTTCCCGAGCCTCCAGACAGAAAATAATAGACACATAATACTGGAATATGCTGATGATCTCTGGCGGTACGTGGCGGCGGCGGAGGTCGTGATCACACGCGCCGGGGCAGGTTCCCTGTTTGACGTGGCGGCTGTGGGAAGGGCGTCGGTCCTGATCCCATTCCCACACGCCACGGGAAACCATCAACTCCACAACGCCCGCTACTTCACGGAAAGAGGCGCTGCAGAGTTGCTCCCGAATTCCGAGGTCACCTCGGAGGTTCTGCGCCACCGCGTCGAAGACTTGTTGGAAGACAGCGAGCGCCGCGAACGCCTCGCCGGGAGCATGAAGGAACTGGCGACGCCGGGAGCGGCGGATGAAGTGGCCCGAAGATTGTTGAACGTGACCGTCGAAGGGCGGGAGGATACAACATGAAAATCCACATGATAGGCATTGGTGGCGCAGGCATGAGCGGCATCGCGGAGGTTCTGAAGAAGCAGGGGCACGACGTCTCGGGCTCGGACCTCAAGGAGTCGCCGTACACCCGACGGCTCCAGACGATGGGCATACAGGTGTTCATCGGGCATGCGACGGAGCAGGTAGGGGACGCGGAGCGGGTCGTGATCTCGACGGCCATCCCGAAGACCAACCCGGAGTTGCTGGAGGCCCACCGGCGGTCCATACCCGTGATCGCGCGCGCCGAGGCTCTGGCGTCCATTCTGGAGGGCAAGCGCAGCGTTGCGGTGGCCGGGACGCACGGCAAGACCACGACCACGAGCATGACGAGCCACGTTCTCAAGGCCCTGGGCGAAGACCCGACGGCCCTGATCGGGGGCGAACTCAACGACATCGGCAGCAACGTGGTCGAGGGCAGGGGGGATCTGATCGTGGCTGAAGCCGACGAGAGCGATCGTTCGCTCCTGATGCTCCGCCCACAGGCCGCCGTCGTCACCAACGTGGAGTTCGACCATCCAGACTTTTATTCTTCCCTCGACGACGTAATGGAGACCTTCTCGACGTTCGTCGCCGCCCTGCCACCTTCCGGCCACCTGGTCGTCTGCGCCGACGACGAAAATTGCCTGCGGCTCGCGGAACAGTCACCGTGCCTGGTGACCACCTACGGTATCCACGCCGGAGATCTGCGGGCGGAGATCCTGGCATCCAACGCGTACACGCTCTTCGAAGGCGGCCGGGAACGGGGCATGGTGGAGCTAGGGGTCCACGGGTGGCACAACGCGCTGAACTCTCTGGCTGCGGCGGCGGTGGCCCGCTGGCTCGGACGGGATGCACTTGAGGCCGCGAGGAGCCTGAAAGACTTCGGCGGCGTACGGAGGCGCTTCCAGATCAAAGGCCACCGTTCAGGCGTCCGGATAGTGGACGACTACGCCCACCACCCGACGGAGCTCTCCGCCACGCTCGACGTGGCCCGGACGACCTCGGACGGGAGGGTCATTGCCGTGTTCCAGCCGCACCGCTACTCGCGCACCCGCCGCCTGTATCGGGAGTTCGGTGGCGCCTTCACGGCTGCCGACGCTGTCCTCATAACCGACGTGTACGGCGCCGGCGAGATGCCTCAGCCCGGCGTGAACGGGAAGCTGATCGTGGACGCCATCTGCGAAACCCGTGGCCACCCGGATGTCTACTACGTCCCGGAGCAGAGCTCCATCCCGGGCGTGCTTCGAGATATCTCCGCCCCTGACGATACCGTGCTGACGATGGGCGCCGGAGACATCTCCGTGGTCGGCGACGAGCTACTGACGCTGCTGTAAGCCTTGCGAACCTTGACAAAAGAGATCCTGCCTTCCCTCTGCATCGCCGCAGCCGTCGCCGCCCTCACCGCCGCTGCCATCTACATGGTCTCCTACTTGCTCTACCCCGTAACCGGAATAGAGGTCAAGGGAGCCCGCATGTTTCCCGAATCCGAAGCCTGGGATGCCGTACCGGACCGTGCGAGTCTGCTCACCCTCAATACCGTAATGTTGAAGAGAAAAATAGAGTCTAACCTTTGGGTTGAGAGTGTAGAGGTGCGGAAAAATTGGGGTTCAGGTATAGTTGCAGTCGAGGTTGAGGAACGGAAAGCCGTATTGGACGCCGAAATCGATGGACACAGGGAGGTCTTCGCGGCGGACGGGACGGAGCTTCCGGGGCTCGGGGGAGCGAGCCTGGAGCGGGTCGACATGGACGAGGATCGGCTGGAGGGAATTTTGAGGGCTGGGAGGGTCCTTGAGGGCAATGGGGTCACGCTGGAGTCGGTTGACGGCGTCGGCGTGGGTGGCGTCGAGGCCACAGTGGAGGGGCGGCCCGTGATCTTCGCCGGGAGCATCGGCGAGGCTCAGGCAAAGCCTCTTCCGGCGATCATGTCCCAGAACCCCGCGGCGCCGCGTTTCGACCTCCGCACCGCCGGGAGAGTCGTGGTCGGCGCGGGGGAGACCGAAGGCTTCCGGGCCGGAGTCCCGGAAGGAAGCAGGATCGGTTAGTCCATGGCGCAGTCGCTGGTCTACGGGATAGACGTCGGCACTACCAAGATCGTGGCCATCGCAGGCCGGGTGGACAGCCGGCGGGGCTGGGCAGAAGTGCTCTCCGTCGGAGAGGCGCCGAGCCACGGGCTCAAGCGGGGTGTCGTGGTGGACCGCGAACTGGCCGCAGAGTCCATCGCCGAAGCCCTGGAGGCGTGCGGAGTGCGCGGTGGTTCCATCAGCGTCGGCATCGCCGGGAGCCACATCTCTTCCTTCAACACCGAGGTCACGCTGCTCAACCGCGCCAAGAACCTCGAGGTGACGGAGCGCTTCGTGAAAAAGCTGGAAGGAGAAGCGCGCCAGTTCCATCTGGACGAAGACGAGCGCATTTTGCACGTTGTCCCCCGCAGTTACGTGCTGGACGGCTCCGAGGGCGTCAAGCAGCCCGTCGGTCTCGCCGCCCGCAAGGTGACGATGCGGGCCCACGTCGTGAGCGGCGCGCTCTCCAGCATCCAGAACCTGCTCTACGCCGTGGAGGATTGCGGCGTTGAAGTCTCGCGGGTGGTGCTCGAACCGCTGGCCTCCGCCGAGGCGTGCCTGCTGGAGTCCGACCGCGAGGACGGCGTAGCCCTGTTGGACGTCGGTGGCGGCACCACGGACATCGCCACCTTCAAGAAAGGCGCCCTTACCCACACCGCTGTTATACCGATCGGCGGAGAGAGCTTCTCCTCCGACCTCGCCTACGGCCTGAAGGTCCCTTTCGACGCCGCTGAGGAACTCAAAATCCGCTACGGTAGCGTGCTCTCCGATTCGGTGGATTCGGTGGCCGCCGTGAAGCTCGACGAGCGCCACTACAACGCGCACTTTATGAGCCAGATCCTGGAGTACCGCGCTCAGGAGGTCCTGGAATACGCCCGCGAGTCCCTGGATCAAGCGCGCGTCCTCAACATGCTGCCAGGGGGCGTCGTCCTTACCGGCGGGGGCTCTCTGCTCAACGGGATGGCCGAACTCGCGGAGGACGTGCTCGGGATGCGAACCCGCACAGCCATACCGCGCCGGGTGAAGGGTGACCTTAAACCTGTACAGAAACCTCAGTATGCGACGGCTGTAGGTCTGCTATACTTCTCCGCGCAAAACAGTGACGTTAGACCGAAAGGTAAAGGTGCAAGGGTCACCAGCTTTGGTAGCATAGTATCGGCGGTCAAGAGTTGGTTCCGGGGCGTATGAACCGGGTCGGAATGGGAGAACGGGCGACGGAGGGCTATGGAGTTATGTTGGATGCAGGGACGAACTATCTAGCGGTAATAAAGGTTGTGGGGATAGGTGGAGGCGGGACAAACGCCGTGAACCGCATGATCAACTCAGGCCTGCAGGGGGTCGAGTTCATCGCGGTGAACACCGATGCCCAGGCGTTGCAGATGACGGACGCGGACCAGAAGATCCACATCGGGGACAAGCTCACGCGCGGCCTGGGGGCTGGCGCTGATCCCAAGATCGGGATGGAGGCCGCCGAGGAGAACAAGGCGGAGATCGAAGAGGCCATTCGGGGCGCGGACATGGTGTTCGTCACCGCGGGCAAGGGCGGCGGCACGGGCACGGGGGCCGCACCGGTGGTCGCCAAGATCGCACGGGAGGCCGGGGCGCTCACGGTGGGCGTCGTCACCCGCCCGTTCGCCTTCGAGGGCAGGCGGCGTTCGACATATGCCGAGGATGGCATCAAGCGCCTCAAGGAGAACGTGGACGCGCTCATAATCATCCCGAACGACCGTCTCTTGCAGGTGGCCGAGAAGCGAACCTCCATGATGGACGCTTTCAAGATGGCGGACGACGTGCTCAGGAAGGGTGTGCAGGGGATCACGGACCTCATCACGGTGCCGGGGCTCATCAACCTGGACTTCGCGGACGTGCGTACGATCATGTCCGACTCCGGCTCGGCGCTCATGGGCATCGGGGAGTCGAGCAGCGAGAGCCGGGGATCCGAGGCGGCGAAACAGGCCATCTCGAGTCCCTTGCTAGAGGCGAGCATCGAGGGGGCGACCGGAATCATCCTGAACATCACCGGCGGGCAGGACCTCGGGCTCTTCGAAGTGAACGAGGCGGCGGAGATCGTCCACAACGCCGCCCACCAGGATGCGAACCTGATCTTCGGCGCCGTGGTGGACGAGGCCTTCGGGGACCGGGTGAGCGTCACCGTTATCGCCACGGGCTTCGACCAGCGTCTCGCCAACCAGCGCCGGGCAGAGCGGACGGGGACGGTCACGGATACTCAGGAAGACGAGGTTGCCGCTGCTGCCCCTGCCCAAGATGGCGATGTGCTCGACATCCCGGCTTTCCTCCGGCGCCGATAGCCTTTTACGGAAGGCGTGCGCCAGGACTTCATCCGCATCGACGGCGCCCCCGCTGCGACACACACTGCAGCCGGGGGCGCCGTTTTCGTATCTCCTGAGCCAGAACACGAGCGCGCGAAGGTCTGGTTCTTCACCCGCCTCGGCGGCGTCTCGGATCCCCCTTACGATAGCCTCAACGTGTCGAAGGTGGTCGGCTACGGCGAAGCTGCGGTGACCGAGAACCTGCGGCGGATTCAAGAGGCGATGGATGGCCGTCCATCAGCCTGGGTGAAGCAGGTCGCGGGTGACGAGGTTGTTCGGGTGTCAGAGGCCGGGTTCGCCGGTGAAGCCGACGCGCTGGTCACGGATAGAACGGGATTCTCGCTGGTGGTCGCCGTTGCCGATTGCGTGCCGGTGACGCTCGTTGGGGAGCAGGAAGTTGGCATGGTCCACTCCGGGTGGCGCGGGACGCTCGCCGGGGTATCCGCGAAGGCCGCGTGGAAGATGGTGGACCCTTCTCCCACGGCGTACATAGGGCCGTGTATTCGCGGTTGTTGTTATGAGGTCTCGGAAGAGTTGGCGCGTACGTTCGCCGGGCGGTATGGCGAAGGTGTGGTTTCCGGCCGCTATCTTTCGCTGCCCGCGGCGATCAAGGTGAACCTGTCGGAGGCCGGGGTCGAGAAGGTCTACGATCTCGGGCTGTGCAGCGGGTGCAGGCCGGATCTCTTCTACTCGCATCGCAAGCAGGGGCCGCTGACGGGCCGGAACCTTGCGGCCGTGGCGCGAAAGCCGGTGTGATAGATGACCGATGAGAAATTAGAGGCGCAGGTTCGGAACCGCCTCGCGGCCGTAAGAGAGAACGTGGCCGCGGCGCTCGAGCGGAGCGGGCGCAGGCCAGGCGAGACGCGCATCCTGGTGGCGAGCAAGTACTACGAAGCGGAGCAGATCCGGGCTCTCGCGGCGGTGGGCGTAGACCTCCTTGGGGAGAATCGGGCGCAGGATCTCATCTCCAAGCAAGACGTTTTCGGGAACATTTTCGAGTGGCACTTCATCGGTCACCTGCAGCGGCGCAAGGCCAGGGAAGTCGTGCCGCGGGTCTCGCTCATACACTCGGTGGACTCGGTGCGGCTCGTCGATGAGCTTGGGAGGCGGGCTTCCGAGCGGGGAGTTGAGGCGCTGATCCAGGTCAACGTCAGCGGCGAGGAGTCCAAGTATGGCGTATTGGAAGGAGAGGTCGAACGCATCCTGGAGGCTGTCGCCGGTACGGAAGGGCAGGTGCGGGCGCGGGGCTTCATGACGCTTGCGCCAGCGGTTGAACGAGCGGAGAATGTGCGTTATGTTTTCGCGAAGCTTCGAGCGATCCGTGATAGGCTACGCGGAAGCTGGAGTCCCCATTTCGAGCTATCGGAGCTCTCCATGGGCATGAGCAACGACTACGCTGTGGCGGTCGAAGAAGGGGCCACTCTGGTCAGAATAGGACGGACCATCATCGGGGGTGACGGCCCGTGAGGAGGCAGGATGGGAGTTAGGGATCGTATGGATCGGATCGCGGCGTGGTTCGGGTTCGGCGCGGAAGATGATTATTACGAGGACGAGGAGGAAGAGGCTTTGTACGGCAAAGGCGCTTACGCCCAAGGCTCTGCCGAGGAAGAAGTAGGCCCTGCCGTACGGCGGCTCGGGCGCACCGAGCGCTCCTCGGCTTTCGGCACGTCCCTCGGGGACCTCTTTGGCAGCGAGGGGTCGAACCGGAACGAGCGGTACGCGGGCGGCCAGAATCCGCCGCACCTGCGCGCCGTTCCGGATCAGCGCCCGACCCGTGTGAGCGTGGTCGAGCCCGCAAGCTTCAACGATGCCCAGGCCCTCGCCGACCGCTTCAAGCGCCAGCAGCCGGTCATCCTCAACCTCCAGAGCGTGGACGCCGAGCTGTCGCGCAGGATGGTGGATTTCTGCTCGGGCCTTACCTACGCCCTCGACGGAAACATCCAGACCGTCGCCAACCGGGTGTTCCTGCTGACCCCGCGCAACGTCGAGGTCAGCGCCGAGGAGCGCAAGCGGCTGGCCGAGAGGGCCTTCTTCAACCAGCTCTAATCCTGCAGGGCCTGTAAGGACCGTGAGGGGGAAATTGACGAGGGTAGGCATAATCGGGGCCGGCAAGATCGGCGGTTCGCTCCTGGTCCGGCTCGCCGGGGCAGACTCTTTCGAGATTGGCGCCAGCGACGTTCACCTCGAGTACCTCACGCCATACGCCGAGCAACACGGCGTGTGGGTCACGCCCTCCAACCGTGAGCTGGCCGAGCACAGCGATCTCCTCATAATGGCCGTGAAGCCCTGGGACGTGGGAACCGTCCTGGCAGAGATAGCCCCGGTACTGGAAGGCACGGAGAAGGCGGTGACGAGCGTGGCCGCCGGCGTGACCATATCCGCCATCGAGAAGGGGCTGCCGGAAGGAACACCGGTTCTGCGGGTCATGCCTAACGTGTGCGCGTCGGTGGGCCTGGGATCCGCCGTTGTCACCTCAAACGGGCCGGGACGCGAGATGCTGCCGACGGTCATGGAGATTTTCCGCTCCGTCGGGGACGTTATGGAGTTACCAGAACGCCTTTTCGACGCGGCGACGGCGCTGCACGGATCTGGGCCGGCCTACGTGGCCTTGTTCGCCGACGCCCTGATACAGGCTGGTGTTCGGGAGGGCATCCCGCGGGACGTGGCCAAGAGGCTGGTCGTCGGAACCATCGGTGGCACGGCGGTGTTGCTCGAGGAGCGCAGCGCCCACCAGGTGCGCGACGAGGTGATGACGCCGGGCGGCACCACGGCGGCGGCGTTCGTGGCGATGGAGAAAGCCGGGTTCGTCGGCGCCGTCTACGATGGTATCGCGGCGGCGGCGGAGCAGGCGCGGGGGTTGGGACGGTGATGGAGATGCTGGGGCTCGTGCAGGTTTTCGGGTTCTCCGTGGCCGCGTTGCTCTCGGGAATCGTGGATTACGCGTTCTACATACTCTTCGGTTTCATACTGGCGAACATCGTGATCAACTGGCTGCCGGGCTATCCGTCGAGCGCCTTCTTCCAGGCCGTCTACGACGCGGTGCGGGCGGTGGCGGACCCGATCCTGATGCCGATCCGGAGCCGCATCCCGCCGGTGCAGCTTGGCGGCTTCGGGCTGGACCTCTCGCCGATAATCGCCATAATAGGGCTCTCGATCGCGCGGAGCCTGCTGAACAACGTGATCATTGCAAACTTCATCGGACCAGTGACGGGGTGATATAGCATGGCAATACGTCCCACGGATGTTCGCCGCAAGGAGTTCAAGAGCAGCCTGCGCGGCTACGACGCCAACCAGGTGGACGACTTTCTGGACGCGGTCGCCGACGAGTTCGAGCGTACCTACTCTGAGAACGTACGCCTTCGTGAAGAGTCTACTAGCCTGCGCTCGCGCCTGGAGCAGTTCGACGAGTTGGAGAGCTCCATCCGGGCCGCGCTAGTCCACGCCGAGCAGGCGGCCAACGACCTGCGGCGGACCGCCACGCAGGAGGCCGAGAGCGTGCGCCAGACGGCCAGCCGGGAAGCTGAGAGCGCGCGCCAGACGGCGAACCGGGAAGCGGAGCTCACGATCAACGACGCGAAGGCCCGCTCCCATCGCATGCTGGCCGACACTGCGGAGCGTGTCGAGCGGATACAGGAGTCCTACCATGCCCTGAGGAACGCCAAGCAACTCTTCGCTTCGGACTTCCGGCACCTCCTCAAGAGCTACATGGAGGTCATGGATAACGTCGACGTGGCGACCGCCCGCGAGATACAGTCCTCGTTGCGCGAGCGCGTGGACCTGGAGTCCATCGCCGCAGCCCGGCTGGCCGCCGAGGCCGAGAGGAGCGGCGTCCAGGAAGAACTCCCGATTGAGGAGCCCGTGGGAGATTCGACGGAGGAACACGAGCCGTTTGGGGAGGCCGGGGATCAGGAGACCCAACGCATAGATTTGAGCCCGTCCGCCGGAATATCTCCCTCTGACGAGGCATCCGAAGTCGAGCCGGTAACGAACCAGGAGCCGGGGAGTGAGTCGGTCACCGAGACAGGAGACGTGTCCCCTGAGAGCGAACCCGAGGTGGAGGAGCCCGAGGTAGAGCCCTCGACGGCGGAGGATTCTTCGGGAGAGAGCGCATCGGCCGAGGAGCCGGTGTCCGAAGCCCCGGAAACCGAAGCTCCTGAGACCGAGGCTCCGGGAACCTCGGAACAGGACGAGGCCACGCTCGCCCGGGATAGTGGCTCCCACGAGTTTTGGGAGGACGCCGAGAGGAAAGACGCATCCGGCAACGGTGAGGAAGGCCGCATCTCCCGGGCCAGCCGCTTCCTCCGCCGGCGTGGTTGAAGGTTGAGGGGTTCGTCCGGGAGAGCAAGAACGGAGCTTTGCTGAACCTCCGGGTCTCGCCGGGGGCCAGGAGCACATCGCTCGAAGGAACGTACGGGGATGCCGCGCTCAAGATCCGGATCGCCTCGCTGCCTACCGGTGGTCGGGCCAACGCGGAGATAGAAGGCTTCCTGGCCGGGCTTTTCGGGGTCGTCCCTTCGAGCGTCGAGATCGTCCGGCAGGGACAAGGTCGTCCTCTTTCACGGAGCGGAGCCGCGTGAGATACGACGCTGGCTCTCCGCCCTGATCCCCTAGCCCAATGCCCTCAGAGATGTTCCTGGCCGCGCCGGAAGACGCCGGGGAGCGTCTGGATCGGCTGGCGGCCAGTCGATTTGACATAAGCCGGAGCGTCGCACAGCGCCTGATTCGGGATGGTTTGTTGAGGATCGACGGAAGGGAAGTATCGCCATCCCACCGCGTGCAGGGCGGCGAGCGGATCGAGGCGGAGCTTCCGGACGAAACCCTTCAGGCGGAGGAGATTCCTGTCCCCATCCTCTTCGAGGATGAGTTCCTGATCGTAGTAGACAAGCCCGCCGGACTCGTCGTCCACCCAGGCGCGGGCAACCCGTCTGGGACGCTGGTGAACGCGCTCCTCGACCGGGGTATCGCTGGTGGGGATGATCCCATGCGGCCCGGCATCGTCCACCGCCTCGACCGGGACACCTCGGGGCTGATGGTCGCGGCGAAGAACGAGTCAGCGTACTCGGGGCTGGTAGAGATGATGTCGGCGCGGCGGGTCGGGCGTATCTACAGGGCAGTCGTTATCGGAGGTGGTCTTCCAGCTACCGGTACGGTGGACTCGCCCGTGGGCCGCGACCCGGATAACCCAACTCTAATGGCCGTGGGGGTGGGGAAGCCCGCCGTCACGCACTTCGAGACGCTACGGGAAGCCGGAGAATACTCGATGCTCCGGGTGCGGCTGGAGACGGGGAGGACGCACCAGATCCGGGTTCACCTTTCCGCCATCGGCCACCCGGTATATGCGGATCCAATCTACGGAAGGGCCGTGGCGGGGAGACGTCTATGGCTCCACGCTGAGAGGCTGGCTTTCCGGCACCCTGTGAGCGGCGATGATATGGAATTCGAGTCGGTTATCCCCGATGACCTGCGCGAGGCAGCATCCTCGCTCGGTTTGTTACCCGACGGTCCGCCGTGATCCGCTCGTTCACCCTTTGGGCCGAAGGAACACGAAGGTAAGCGCCGCAACGCCTGCTCCGGACAGCAGGAGGGTTGACAGGCTGCCGATAGAGACGACCATCCCCGCGATAGGGGCTCCCACGCCCGCCGCGACGCCCATCGCCACCTCGCCGAGACCCTCTGTGCGCGGACGCAGATCCGGCGGTACTGAAGCGGCGAGTAGCATGCTCCCGCCCACGATCCCGAGGTTCCATCCGATGCCGAGTACCGCCAGGACCACGATGATCCAGGCCACGCTATCCTGATTCACGAGCGCTCCCGCGATGCCGGTCACGACGAGAAGCAGGATACCCAGCGCGGCGATGGGCACGCCGCCGATTCGATCCGCGATCCGGCCCGACACCGGCGAAGGCACGAACATACCAGCGACGTGAACACCGATCACAATCCCAACCAGGTCGAGGCTGTGGCCGTGGGTGCTCAGGTGAACGGGCGCGACGGCCATCACCGACACCATGACGAGGTTCGTCGCCCCCAGAACCACGAGGGCAACCCGCGCTGGCCAGATGCCGCGGCTCGAAATCGCCTGTTGTGGCGTGGACCTGGTCATCTCGCGGGGTCCGAGTAGCGCGGCCCCTTGTCCGAGGTACGGAACGCCGGGGTAGGAGATGGCGGCGAGGAGGATGGCGGAGATCACGAAGGACAGGATGGCGAGCAGGTAGAGCCCCGTCAGCGGCGGGAGGCCGAGCATCCTTGCCACTTCCCCGCCCGGACCCAGCAGGTTCGGGCTCAGGATCGCGCCGAAAGCCGTGGCGAACAACACAACCCCGAGCGAGCGCCCACGCGCGGCCTCACCACCCAACTCACCAGCCGCGTAGCGCGTGAGAAAGATGGCGGCGTTGCCCGCCCCAAGCACGATGGAGCCTGCCAGAAGCGTAACGAAATTGCTGCTCACGGCTGCGAAGATCACCAGCGCGGCCCCGAGCGCGCCCAGTACGTAGCCGAGGATCAAGCTCCGGCCACGCCCCGCATGGCGCGTTCGCCGGGAGACGACCAGCGCCGCGATTGCCTGTCCCACGACAAGCAGCCCGAGCGGAAGACCCGCTGCGGCCTCCGTGCCGGTCAGGTTGGCGCCGAGTAGCGCTCCTGCGGTCCCACCGGCAGCGAGACCCACGCTGCCGATCCCTGTAGCGACCGCCAGCACGGCGAGCGTGCGGCGTCTGATCTCAGCTTCGTCTTGTTTTATCAGGGATATCTGCTTTCTCCATAGCGAAGATCTCCCGCAGTCGCGCCTCATCTTCCGGAGCGAGGACGATACCGAAGGTGTCGCGGAGCGCCTCTATCGCTTCGTCTTTGGGGAGATCACGCTTCTCCAAGGACCCCTCGGGAAACTTGGAGATAAACGTGCTTCCACCAAGCGTATACCGGACGTCGGGTTTGACCCTTACGGCCCTCGGCTGGCTCACGAACGGTGAGTCTGGATGGGTCGCCGTGTAGTGGTTGTAGACCACGTAGTCAATGAAACGCTGTGGCTCCTCGGTGAAGGTGTAGAGGTCTGTCCAGCCGTCCGCATCGGGAGAGCGCAGCCGCCACGAGCCGTCACCGTGTTTTGCGAGACCATAGGTCCAGCCACCCTGGCGCGACACGGCGCCGTCTTCGAACGGGATCGGCTCCAGGAGCGTCGCCCCGAAACCGACATCGGCGAGCCATTCCCTTCCATCGGCCTCGACGACGAGCAGCATGTGCGTGCGGGCTGGCTGCACGCGGGCGGCGAGCCGCCTCACCCTGAATCCGATCCGCTCCAGAAGCGCGGCGAAGAGCAGGTTGTGCTCGAAACAATACCCGCCGCGTTCGTGGCGGACCAGCTTGTCCTGAATCTTCTTGATGTCGAGAGAGATGCCGCGTCCCAGCACGACGTCAAGGTTCTCGAACGGGATACGGGCAGCGTGCGCCCGGTGCAGAGCAAATAGTGTGTCTACATCGGCGCGCAGGTCTCCATCATACCCCACGCGAGCGAGGTAAGCGTCCACGTCAAGTTTCTCTATCTCCCACTCACCACTCGCTCCTTCGGCGTTGGGATTGTTGCGTTGATCCAACGTGCTCATCTGAATCGCCTCCCCGATTATCTCTGAAGATCGTGCGGGCCTGGTTAAGGTGATTTTCGCCATTCATTTCCTTGCGAGCCTGTCTGGAGGTTCGGTGGCGTCGCGGGTGTTCGGGGTGAGCTTGTGGACTTCTTGATCCGGATCGTCTATCCCGAAGCCGATGATTCTCTCCGGGTGGACGCGGATGAATACGCCGTCTCGATCTCCTCCGCTGGCTGACGGATCTATAGACTCCGCATGTCCGCGAATTTCGAGGCACCGAACACGCCACGGCTGGCGCGATGCTATGTCGTCCACGATGAACGCCGCCCGGCCGTTGTCTGCGACGTTGCGGAACTTCCGGCTGGACGCCATGTTGTACCCGCGGATGTCTATGGTCGCGGTGTCGGTGTTGTAGGCGAACCCCACCGGGCTGACCTGGAGTGTCCCGTTCGGCTGCGCCGTCGCCAGCCTTCCCAACGTCTGAGACTCCAGGTAGCTGAGCTCCGCCCGCGTGAAAGGCGCAGGCCGTCGCGCCACGAGGAGCGTTTTACCCACGGTGGCGCGAGACTCGATGGCGGCGTGCGCTTCGGCGGCCCGCTCCAGCGGGAAGGTTTGTCCGATCACCGGGCGCAACCGGCCGTCCGCTGCGTCGGATAGCGCGTCCTCGGTGAACGCGCGGGCTTCCTCCGGCGTTGGACGCGACAGGCCAACCTTCGTCACACCGCGATCCGCGGCTGCCTCATCCGGGATGCCGGCCCACTCGCCGCTCGACATTCCGAAGCTGATCATCCGCCCGCCGCAGTCGAGCAGCCCGAACGCGGACCTGGCGATGTCGCCGCCGACACCGTCAAAGACGACGTCCACGCCTCCGGTAGCCTCACGAATCCGATCCGTCCACCCCGGCTCCCGGTAATCTACCGTCATGTCGGCGCCCAATTCTCGCGCGAGTTCGACCTTGCGCGCCCCTCCAACCGCCGCGATGACCGTGGCCCCGGCCGCCCGAGCGAGCTGGACTAGCAGGGAGCCAACGCTGCCCGCCGCCGCCTCGACCAGCACTCGTTCTCCTTCGCGCAACGAGGAAGCCTGGATCAACATCTTCGCCGTGCGCCCGTCGGCGAGCAGGGCCGTCGCGCTGTCGAGCGCCAGACCTTCCGGCACCTCGATGAGCCCGCCTGCGTCAACCGTCACCAGGCCGGCATATCCACCAGATCCGCCGGTGATGGCGACCACCCGCCTGTCGATCAGACCGTCGTCGGCTCCGGAGCCGACCGACACGACCTCGCCGCCGACGCCGTTGCCCGGGATCATGGGCAGCTTCGCCTCGAAAGGCCCGAAACCACTCGCGCGGAACTGGGTCTCCACGAAGGTAATGTTGGCGAAGGACACCTCGATCAAAGCCTGTCCCGGCTCTGCCACGGGGTCCGGCGCTTCTCCCGCCACGAGCGATTCGGGACCGCCGAACTTCTCTAACCACACCGCTTTCATCGCTGCTTACTCCCTTCCACTTCGATCTCTTCTGGTTCTGTGTTATCCATAGGCGTTGAACGGAGATCCGGATCGTTCTTTTCGGCGACGCTCCGCAGCCCGAGCGCGGCTAAGAGGGCGATGATCAGGACGAAAAACATCGCCAGGAAGGCATCGGAAAACGGGGCGGCGTTGAGAACGTACAGGGGGTTGATGGCCCCACCATCGGCCTCTTCTCGGGACGCGAGGAATGCCCCGAGGAGCGCCGGGCCGGTACCGCCTCCGAGGAAGATCAGACCCTGGAAGATACCCATACCGCCCCCGACCTCCGCATCCGGGAGCGCGCCTGCGGCCGCATTGGCGAGCGGAGATTGAACGAAGGACATGCCGACGGTCAACCCCAGCATGCCCGCCGAGACCATGAACGGGGACGCTCCTGCGGCGAGGGTGGACATGAAGAGCGCCGAAAGAGTCATGGGCGTAAGCCCAGCCAGGATGGGAGTTTTCACGCCGATGCGGTCGGAGAGACGGCCGCTCAAAGGCGAGAGAAGGGCCAGCGCCACCGCCCCAGGCGTCAGGGCCAGCCCGGCTGCCGCCGCGGAGAGCCCGTTCACCTCGACGAGGAGTAGTGGGGTGAAGATGAGCGCCGAGAGGTTGGCCAGCATGGCGAAGAAACCGACGAGGATTGCCGCCACATACGCCCGGTTCCTGAATAGTACAGGCGAGACGAAGGGATGCGAGGCTCCGCTTATACGCCAGACGAAGAGCGATGCCGCGAGCGCAGCTCCCAGGAAGCAACCCCATGAGGAGGATGAGGCGAAGCCTGCACCCTGTCCCTGTGTAACGCCGAAGAGGAAGAGGCCGGCTCCCAGGCCGAGCAGTAGGCCACCGATCAGGTCGAAGCGGCGCTCATCTTGAGAGCCACCGTTGGGCAGCACGCGCCGGGCGAACGGGATCAGGATCAACGTCAAGACGAGCGTGCCCACGAACAGGGCACGCCAGCCGAGGAATTGCCCGACGATACCTCCGGCAACGGGGCCGACCGCAGCAGCAGCGCCCAGGCTAGATCCGATAACCCCCATGCCCGCGCCTCGCTCTCCAGCCGGCAAGACCTTCGTCACTGAGACTATCGCGAGCGCCGGGATTGCTGCTCCCCCGATTCCCTGCACGATGCGTCCCAGGACGAGTACCGTGAGGCTCGGGGCGAAGGCGCAGATGAGGCCGCCCGCCGCGAACCCCGTAAGCCCCACGGCGAAGACGCGCCTCACCCCGAAAAAGTCCGAGATGCGTCCGTAGAGCGGAACCCCGACGGCGTAGGCGAGCGAGTAGCCCGTTATCACCCATCCCACCTGCGCCGGCGAGGCGCCGAACTGCAACCTTATCAGTGGGATCAAGACGTTAATCATGGTGGCCGTGAGCACCGAGATGAACACCGCTGATGCGGCCACCGCCAGAAAGAGCCGGGTGGATGCAGGTGCTCTCGTGCTCATGGCTTCGCCCCCGGTGCTCATCGCTCCGCCCCGACGGACTCCACAGCCGCTTCTCGGCCGGCTTTCAGGGCATGAGTCCACCAGGCGAGTTCGTCGAGGGTCGCACCGGCGCTCTCGTTGAGTAAATCGTAGTCTGAGAGGTTCTTGCCCTCACGCCGCACCCCGAGTACAGGCTCCATGCCTATGTGTACGGCTGTGCGGGTCGGGGCCATCTGGAGCTCGATGCAGATCAAACGCAACTGCTCCACGGCACGCGCCCCACCGACCCCGCCGTAGCCCACGAACGCGGCCGGTTTCCTGTTGAACTCGGGGTATGCGTGGTCGAGCGCGTTCTTCAGAGCGCCCGGAATGGAGTGATTGTACTCGGCCGTGACGAAGATATACTCATCGAACCCGGCTATCTTCTCGCCCCAGCGCAGCGCCATCTCGTTCTCCGGTGGCTCGTGGGAGGGACCCGTCGTCTCCTCGAACAATGGCAGCGGACAATCCCGCAGGTCCACCATTTCGAAGACGAGGTCGCTCCGTTCCGACGCGATATCGAAGATCCAGCGCGCCGGTTTATCGCCGAACCTGCCTTCCCGTGTGGTGCTGATTATGATGCCGATGACTGGCCTATACATTGCTGTACTTCCATGCATCTATCTGCCTGTAGTTCACGAGGTCAGCCTGAACTCCCAGCCTATCGAACGTTTCGCGCGGATCGAACCCTGTTTCTTGATGCCTGGCCGTCACGGCCTCTTTTGCCGCTGCGATGGCTTCGGCGTCCCACCACACGACGATGGTGACGAGGTTGAAGTCGCCGGGTCCATCCATCTTTTCGAGTATGGAATCCTCGATGAAGCCGGGAAGGATTCGCAGGAGTTCGTGGGTGTGTTTCACCCTTTCGAGGAACTCGGCACGGGCGGGTTCAGACACGATGAACTTGTCTATGCGATAGATTCGCTGTTGTTCTTGTGAGTAGGAACTCGGGTTCATCTCGGGTTGCCTCCGATCTGAAACAGAAACCGTCTGCACCGTAGCCTGCGGAAATCCACCAATCTACTAACCTCTCTTTTCGTCTGCCGGTTCGATGCATCCGAATGTTGCGATGGAAAGGAGGTTCGTGCATCGTGCGGGCGTACGGTTCTTGACCTGTACCAAAGTACGGGGCGCCGGAAGATGGCCGCCGACGGCTTGACGGCCCCGGTCTGCTCTGGTAGCTTGCCTGCCAGTGAGAACCGACCTTTAACGGCGTCCCGTGAGGCGCGAAGGGGGTTACGAGTTGGACCGCACGAGCGTCCACGAGCACGCGAGGTCGCGGGTGCTCTCCGCTGATGGTATGCGCCGTTCCCTGCGGCGTATCTCGCACGAGATCCTCGAAAGAAACGCATCAACCCTGGAAAATCTCGCGCTCGTCGGGGTGCTGACGCGCGGCGTGCCGCTCGCCAGGCGCATCTCGGATAACCTCAGCCAGTTCGAGGACCTCGATGTGCCCGTGGGATCGCTGGACATCACGATGCACAGGGACGACCTCGGGGGCGAGGAGCCGGAGGTGGGGGAGAGCGACGTGCCCTTCGACGTGACGGGGCGCACCGTCGTGCTGGTTGACGACGTGCTGTACACGGGGAGGACGGCGCGGGCCGCGATGGACGCGCTGCTTGAGCTTGGCCGTCCCGCTGCGATACGGCTCGCCATCCTGGTCGACCGGGGGCACAGGGAACTGCCGATTCGGGCGGATCACGTGGGGAAGAATGTTCCGACATCCCGCGGGGAGCGGGTGTTGGTGGAGCTAGAGGAGACCGACGGGGAGGACGGGGTGATCGTCGTTGCGGAATAGAGATTTTCTGACGCTGGAAGAGACGACCCGCGAGGAACTTCGCGAGATACTGGACCTGGCGCGAGACGTGGCCGACGGACGCCTGTCGAAATCGCTCGCCGGAAAGACCGTCTGCCTGGCGTTCTTCGAGTCCTCGACGCGGACGGCGGCGTCGTTCGAGCTCGCCGCCCGGCGATGCGGAGCCGATGTGATCTCACTGTCCGAGAGCGGCTCCGCCATCGCCAAGGGCGAGTCCCTGGTAGACACCGTCGTGACGCTGGACAGCCTGGGCGCGGACGCCATCGTCCTCCGTCACCCGGCCGCCGGCGCGGCGAGGCTGGCGGCCAGGCACACCGGCGCGGCGGTGGTGAACGCGGGCGACGGCTGCGGACAGCATCCGACCCAGGCGCTCCTGGATCTATACGCTCTGAGCCAGGCGTTCGACGGCTTCGAAGACCTCGCGGGACGCAGGGCTGTTATCGTCGGGGATGTGCTGCACAGCCGGGTGGCGCGAAGCGTGATCCCCGCGCTCCGGAGAGCCGGGATGGAGGTCGCCTTTTCCGCCCCACGCACGCTTCTGCCGCTGGAAACGGACGCTTGGGATCTGCCGGTCCTGCCTTCCGTGGATGCGGCGCTGGAGTGGGGGGCCGAGGTTCTGTACATGCTCAGGCTCCAGAACGAGCGTATGACCGGCGGCTCCCCGCGCATCCCGTCCGTCGCTGAGTACGGCGCCTACTACGGCGTTGCGCGGCGGCACCTGCACCGGGGTGTCAGGGTCATGCACCCGGGCCCGGTCAATCGGGGTGTGGAGATCTCCGGCGACGTAGTTCTCGACGGAGCATCCCTGATCCCGAACCAGGTGGCCGCGGGCGTCGCCATCCGCTCAGCGGTCCTCACCCTCGCCACCGGCGTCGCCCACGAAGTAGCCGCGTGACCCGGCGCAACGGACAGAGCCCCGAGCTAGTCATCCGGCACGCCCGCGTCCTCGATCCCTCCACCAGACTCGACGCCGTGAAGGACGTGCGGTTATCCGGAGGGCGCGTGGCGGAGGTCGGGGATGATCTCCAGGGCGCCCGCAAGCTCGACGCGGATGGGCTGCACCTGTTCCCAGGCTTCGTGGACGTGCACGCTCACTGGCGTACACCGGGTCGGGAGGATGAAGAGACAATCGAGAGCGGCTCGGCATCGGCGGCGGCCGGCGGCTTCACGGGTGTAGTGATGATGCCGAACACCGACCCCGTCGTGGACAAACCCGTCGTGGTGTCGGGGCTGCTGCGCCGCATCGAACAGGAGTCGCGGGTGCGGGCCTACGTTTCTGCCGCGCTGCACGTTGGGTTGAAGGGAGAACGCCTCACAGAGATGCGCCTGTTGAAAGAAGCCGGAGCCCTTTGCGTCTCCGACGACGGGCTGGGAACGCAGTCTGCCGGGGTTCTGCGAAACGCCATGCTCTATGCTCAATCAGCGGGATTGCCTGTGCTACTTCACTGTGAGGATCATACGCTGGCGACCGGCGTCGTCCACGACGGGGCCGCCGCCGCGCTCGCCGGCGTACCGGGATCTCCGGCAAGCGCCGAAGACGTGGCGACGGCGACCGCCCTGGTGCTCGCCGCCGAGACAGGGGCGAAGACCCACATCACCCACATCTCGACCGGGCTCTCTGCCGCGCTCGTCCGATTCTTCGCGGATCGCGCGTACGTGACCTCGGACACCACGCCGCACCACCTGACGCTCACCGATGAGCTTGTCTCCACGCTGGAAGGGATGTACAGGGTCAACCCGCCGCTTCGCCCGTTGGATGATCGCGATGCCGTCACGGACGCCCTGCGCGACGGAACCCTGGATTTCGTGGCGACGGACCACGCGCCGCACGCTTCTGAGGAGAAGGATCTCCCGCTGGAGCAGGCCGCGCCCGGTTTCCTCGGCCACGAGACGGCCTTCGCGGCGCTGCACACGGAGCTGGTACTGACAGGCAAGCTCTCGCTAGCGCGGCTGGTCGAGGCGATGTCGTACGCGCCGGGCCGGTGGGTCGGGGAGGGCGGGAGCATGGCGATAGGCTCCCCCGCGGACCTCACGCTCGTTGATCCCTCCGAGGAATGGGCTGTGGACCGGGGATCGCTGTCGAGCCGGTCGTGGAACAGCCCGTATCTCGGTCGGAGGCTGACGGGCCGGGTCGTGGGTACTATAGTTGGCGGAGAGCTTGTACACGACAGGACAGGAGCGAGGTTTGGAGTACGGGCGTAGCCGGGCGACGGTCGTCCTGGAGGACGGGGCCGTCTTCGAAGGCTGGAGCTTCGCCGGGGATGGCGAGGTCGCCGGCGAAGTGGTCTTCACGACGAGTATGGTCGGATACCAGGAGACGATCACCGACCCTTCGTACCGGGGGCAGATCGTGCTCTTCACCTACCCGCTCATCGGTAACTATGGTGTGATTCCGGGCGACGACGAGTCCCGCAAGGTGCAGGCTGCCGCCGTCCTGGTGCGCGAGTACACCCCGCACCACAGCAACTGGGCCAGCGAACGCTCACTCGCTGCCCTCCTCTCCGAGAACCGCGTGATGGGCGTCGAGGGCCTCGACACCCGCGCCCTGACCCGTCACCTGCGGGACAAGGGCGCGATGCGTGGCGTCATCTCTACCGTGGAGCAAGACCCGCTCGTTCTGCGGGAGAAGGCCAACGCTCATCCTTCGATGCTCGGCCTCGACCTCGCTTCCACTAGCGCCAACATCACGGAGCCAACCCTCATGCCCGCAGTCGGTGATGAACGCTGCCGTGTCACGGCACTCGATTATGGCGTGAAGGGCTCCATCTACAGGGAGCTTCGGGGCCGGGGCGCAACGGTACTCGCGCTACCCGGTTCGACGGGTACGGATGAGATCCTCGCTTCGGAGCCAGATGGGATCTTCCTCTCAAACGGACCCGGAGATCCCGCCGCCCTGGAGGACGCGGTGGATACTCTGCGTCCGCTGCTCGGAGAAGTTCCGGTATTCGGGATCTGCCTGGGCCACCAGCTACTCGGGCTTGCTCTCGGGGGCGAGACGTACAAGATGCCGTTCGGACACCACGGGGCCAACCATCCCGTGCGGAACCTGCGCACCGGGAGGATCGAGATCACCAGCCAGAACCACGGTTTCTCCGTGCGCGAAGACACCATGCCGGACGACGTGGAGCTGACGCACCGCAACCTCTATGACGGGACGGTCGAAGGGTTGTGGAGCCCGGAGCGGCGCGCCTGGAGCGTGCAGTACCACCCCGAGTCGAGTCCGGGGCCGCGTGATTCCGGCTACCTCTTCGACGAGTTCGTCGGAACCATCTCGGAGAAGGTCGCGACCTAGCCCTTGCCCCGCCGCGACGACATAAGCAGCATCCTGATAATAGGGTCTGGTCCGATCGTGATCGGGCAGGCCGCCGAGTTCGACTACTCTGGCACCCAGGCTTGCCACGCCCTGCGCGATGAGGGCTATCGAGTCATCCTCGTGAACTCGAACCCAGCGACCATCATGACGGACCCCGAGGTCGCAGACGCCACCTACGTCGAGCCGCTCACCGTGGAGACGGTCGCGGAGGTGATCCGGCGGGAACGTCCCGACGCCCTGCTCCCGACCCTCGGCGGACAGACCGCCCTGAACCTCGCCATCGAGCTACACGAGGCCGGCTTTCTCGATGAGTTCGGCGTCGAACTTCTGGGAGCGTCCGTCGAGTCCATTCATAAGGCCGAGGATCGCCAGCTCTTCCACGACGCCATGGACCGCATCGGGCTCAGGGTGCCGGAGAGCCGGACGGCGCGAGACCTCTCGGCGGCAGAGGAACTGGCCGAAAGAGTCGGCTTCCCGCTTATCATCCGGCCCAGCTTCACCCTGGGTGGCAAGGGCGGCTCCGTCGCCCGCGACCACGTCGAGCTTCGCCGCGCTGTCACGGACGGCCTCGACGCCAGCCCCGTCGGCAGCGTGCTCGTGGAGCGGAGCGTCGCGGGCTGGAAGGAATTCGAGCTCGAAGTCATGCGCGACCTCGCCGACAACGTGGTCGTCGTCTGCTCCATCGAGAACGTGGACCCGATGGGCGTCCACACCGGCGACTCCATAACCGTCGCCCCGGCCCAGACCCTCTCCGATCGCCAGTACCAGTCCCTCCGCACGGCATCTATACGCATAATACGTGAGATTGGGGTGAGCACGGGCGGTTCGAACATCCAGTTTGCTGTTGATCCGAACAGCGACGACTTCTATGTGATCGAGATGAACCCTCGGGTGAGCCGGTCGAGCGCGCTGGCGAGCAAGGCGACGGGTTTTCCGATAGCCAAGATCGCTGCGAAGCTCGCCGCCGGTTACACGCTCGATGAGATTCCGAACGACATCACCCGCGCGACCCCTGCGTCTTTCGAGCCGGCGCTCGACTACGTGGTCACCAAGATCCCACGCTTCGCCTTCGAGAAGTTTCCGGCTGCCGCGTCCAGGTTGACCACTAGGATGCACTCTGTCGGCGAGGTCATGGCCATAGGCCGCACGTTCACGGAGAGCCTGCTCAAAGCTATGGCTTCACTGGAGGTTGATGCCGCCGACGTGGTCCCGAACCTCGACGAGGCGAGCGCGTACAGGATCTTCGCGATCTTCGACGCCCTGCGCGCCGGGATGGACATACCGGAGATCTTCGAGCGGACGCAAATAGATCCCTTCTTCATCGCCTCCGTAGCCAGGATAGTAGCGTCGGAAGGTTCGCTCGCTTCCGGAGAGTGGAGCCGCGAAGCCCTGCTCGAAGCCAAGAAGATCGGTCTACCGGACGAAAACCTCGCTGCCGCGACCGGGACTTCCACAGAGGTCATGCGGGGCGTGAGGCGCGCCCTCGGCGTGAGCCCGACGTACAAGTCCGTGGATACCTGCGCCGGCGAATTCCCGGCACGCACCCCGTACTACTACTCAACCTACGAGACCGAGGATGAAGTCGAACGCGGGGAGAACCCTTCCGTCGTCGTCCTCGGGAGCGGCCCCAATCGCATCGGGCAGGGCGTGGAGTTCGACTACGCGTGCGTCCACGCCAGCTACGCCCTCAAGGACGCTGGTTACGACGCCGTGATGGTCAACTCCAACCCCGAGACCGTCTCCACTGACTACGACACCTCTACGCGCCTGTACTTCGAGCCTCTCTCGGCTGAGCACGCGCTGGAGGTCATCCGCAGGGAGAAGCCGGATGGTGTGATCCTGCAATTCGGTGGCCAGAGCCCGCTGAAGCTCGCTCGTGAATTGGAGAAGGCAGGGGCGAAGATTCTGGGTACATCCCCGGACGCCATAGACCTCGCGGAAGACAGATCCCGCTTCGGACGCCTGCTCTCCGACCTCGGCATCCCGCACCCTCGCTTCGGGACTGCCTTCACGGCCGATGAGGCGCGCCGGGTGGCGCGTGGGATCGGCTACCCCGTGGTCGTTCGACCTTCTTACGTACTCGGCGGGAGGAGGATGGAGATCGTCTACAACGACGACGACCTTGACCTGTACCTCAGCGCCAGCGCCGACACGAGCCCGGAGCACCCGACCCTCATCGACAAGTTCATGGAAGATTACGTCGAGGTAGATGTTGATGCCGTCTGCGACGGCGAGGATGTGTACGTCGGCGGCATCATGGAGCACGTCGAGGAGGCCGGCGTGCATTCGGGGGACTCCTCGTGCGTGACGCCGCCCATCACCATCCACCGGGCTTTGCTGGAACGGGTCGAAGAGTACACGAAGCGTCTTGCGCTCGCCGTCGGCGTCGTCGGCCTGATGAACGTGCAGTTCGTGGTGCGCGGCGACGACGTGATGGTCATCGAGTGCAACCCGCGCGCGTCGCGCACCGTGCCTTTCATCTCCAAGGCGACCGGCGTGCCGCTCGCGAAGGTGGCGACGAGGGTGCTGCTTGGTGAGAAGCTCCGCGATATGCGGCTTGGAGCCACTATCAACGGGCACTTCTCCGTCAAGGCGCCGGTCTTCCCGTTCGACCGTTTCGCCGACGTGGACCCTTTGCTCGGGCCAGAGATGCGTTCGACGGGGGAGGCGATGGGGATAGACCGTTCGTTCGGCGGCGCGTTCGCCAAGGCTTTGCTTGCGGCCGGGCAGGGACTGCCGGTCTCGGGGAGGGTGTACATCTCGGTCGCCAATCGAGAGAAGAGGTCCGTCATCTTGATCGCACGCGCCTTCGCGGATCTCGGCTTCGAGCTGGCCGCGAGCGAGGGAACGGCGGAGGTTCTCAAGAACAATGGCCTGCCGGTCGCGGTCGTGCCCAAGATCGGTGAGCTTGGCGATGACGTGCTCGGCCTGATCGAAGAGGGCGGGGTCGACCTGATCGTGAACACGCCTTGGGGGCGTGGGGCGCGCACGGACGGGTACCTTATCCGCCGCAAAGCCCTCACGCACGGCGTGCCCTGCATCACGACCCTGGCCGCTGCCGCGGCCGCCGTGCAGGGCGTGGAGTCCGCCATCCGGGGCGGCACGCAGCGCGTAAACCCGCTGCAGCGCCTCCTGGGAGCCCGGGCGTGAAGTTCCACGGCGTAAAGATCGAAGACCGGGAGTGGATCGGCGGCTACACCCTGATCCGCTATCGCTGGGATGGCGCGATAGAGCCGGGTCAGTTCGCCATGGCGCGGGTGGCCGGCTACCCGGTGACCTTCGATCCCTTCCTGGCCCGCCCGTTCTCCTTCTACGACCACGATGGCGAGACCGCGAGCCTCCTCTTCGAAGTGCGCGGCCGAGGAACGGCATTGCTTGACGACGCCCCGGACAGGATCGAGGTCAGCTCACCCCTCGGACGGGGTTTCCGCATCAATGGGGCGAACGGACCAGTCGCCCTGCTCGGCGGCGGCATCGGCGTCGCCCCGCTCAAGGTCCTCAGCCGCCGCCTGGACGCGCTCAGCGTACCCCACGACGTGTTCCTCGGGTTCGCCGACGCCCGCTACGCCGCCGTGGCCGGTGAGTTCCCCGGAGCGAAGGTGGCGACGGTGGACGGCTCGGCGGGCGTTCAAGGCACCGTTCTGGACGCCGCCCCGGATCTCACCCGCTACACTGCGGTCTACGCCTGCGGGCCGAACCCGATGCTGGCGGCGGTCAAGCGCGCTGCCGGCGAGGACGCCTTCTGCCAGCTCTCCGTGGAAGAGAGGATGGGCTGCGGCAACGGCTCGTGCAACGGGTGCGTGGTCCCCGTGCGCGACGGCGGGTACGTCCGGTCCTGCATCGAAGGCCCGGTCTTCGATGCGGAGGCGCTGGCATGGTAGTGCGTGAGCGGCTGGCGGGCGAGAAGCTCGCGGTCGAGCTATGCGGCATCGCCCTCGAAACACCGCTCATCCCTGCCTCCGGGACGCTGTCGAAGGAAGCGCTTGGCGAGGTAGGGAGTGTGTACGGCGCCATCCTGCCGAAGACCACGACGCCGAGGGCGCGGGCGGGCAACCCGCCGCCGCGCATCGCAGAGACTCCGGCCGGGATGGTCAATTCCATCGGGCTCCAGAACCCCGGCGTCGAGAAATTCCTGGAGGGCCTGGACGCCTTCGATCTCGGAGTACCCATATTCGTCTCCGTGGCGGGGGACACGGTGGACGAGTTCGTCGCCCTGTGCGGCCGTCTAGCCGGTGATCCTCGCATCGCCGCCGTCGAGCTGAACCTCTCATGCCCGAACGTCGAGCACGGTGGCCTGACGTTTTGCGCTGGCCCGGCGTCCGCCCGGGAGGTGATCGAAGCTTGCCGCGACGCGTTGTCCAGTAAGCCGCTCTTCGCCAAGCTCACCAACGAGGGCGTGGTCGCCAACGCCATCGCCGCCGAAGAGGCTGGCGCCGACGCCCTGACCGTCATAAACACCATCCCCGCTCTCACAATAGATGCCTCCGCGCAGACCATACTTGTGCGCGGTGGTCTCTCCGGTCCCGCCATCAAGCCCGTGGCCCTGCGGGCCGTCTATGACGTATCACGCGCCGTGAATATCCCCGTCATTGCGAGCGGAGGAGTATCTACCGGGACGGATGTGGCCGAGTTTATGCTGGCGGGCGCGACGGCGGTGCAGGTCGGCACGGCCAGCTTCGTCAGGGAGCCAGAGGAGATACTCTCCGAGTTCTCGGAATACCTGGATCGGATGGGCACGACCGCTAGCGAATTGACCGGCGCTTTGTAGCCTTTCGCCGGAGCCCTCCGATCTGCCTTGGAAAGCCGACGTATAAGCGAGAAGCAGGTCTTCAGGTTCATGCATCTGACCGATGATGTGCTGGCCGATCTACTCGAAGCGGTGAAGGGCAAGGAGGGACTCGAAGCCCCGAGAGTCAATCCCCAGTACGGAGCCCCGGAGAAATACGCGGTCTGGGATCTCGAAGAAGGCGCGGACTATCGCTGGATAAAGGATTTTGTGCAGATGAATGGCATCGATGAGGACACCTATGGCGTCCTCATCTCTCTAGTGACCGAGGAGGAGAGCGGGAAAATTCGCGCTCCCAGGTTCGTGATCGACTTGAGCCGCGAAGTTGGCGGGGTTATCGACTTCTCGTTCACTTGTGTAGTATGAGATGAGCGAGGCGAAGACCGAAAACTCCCTGGAAAGCCTCAGGGAGGAGAAGTCATGGCTCAGGTTCTCGCGGCTCTCACGGACTGAGGTACGGCGTCTGCGCCATTTGTTCTGGCGGGTTGATGAGTTCTGGGACGTACGGGTTCATCCCCGTAGCGAAGACACTCGGGAGTTTATAGCCACGGTTCGACTCAGGGAAGACGTGGACTATAGTTGGCTCAAGAGCTTTGTAGAGGAAGGAGCCTTCGCAGAAGAAGACTACGGTGTCGCGGTCTCGGTGGTAACTGACAATCCCACCCCCATAGTGCAGGTTCCCAAGTTCGTGGCCGAGTTGGGCAAAGAGATAGGCGGCTTCGTGGAATTCCCATTCCACGTCGTTTGAAGGCTGACCAGCGCTTTGTCGCAATCATCAGTCGAACAAAGGTCTACTCTCCGTCGCTGTCGTAGCCGCCTCACTCACGCTCTGTGGCCTCTGCAACCACGGTACTTACTTCCTTAATCAGCTCCTCGAACTGCCTCATCCGCTCCTCGCCGAGGCGACGGACGCACTCCTCCTCCACTTCCCCTATGATCTCTTCCGCAAGCCGGCGCATCTCCCACCCTCGTTGCGTGATACGAATGATCTTGGCCCTACCATCCTTGGGGTCCGCCACTCGTTCTACGTAACCTGCTTCTTCGAGCCGGCTCACCGTGTAACCCATCGCCTGCTTGGTAGTGTGGGTCCGCTCGGCCAGCTCGACCAGACGAAGCCCTCCATCCCTGAGGCAGTAGAAGATGTTGGTTCCCCAGGAAGGGAAGCTGTCAGCGTAACCAGCGTCGGACAAACCACGGTGCAGCCTCAAGAGCAGAGTTGCGTAGGGATTCCGCAATTGCTGAATGAAGTGTAGGCGGCCCTCGGTGTGCTCCCTGTTTGCCGTTAGATCAGCCATCGGATAGCTAACCTCCCAAAATTATTTAGTAAAAACTCTTGACTTCATCGTAAAAACATTTTACCATATTGCAGACGAGACAACTGGCCCGCAGGTAGCCCTCCGGCACAGGCGAGCCCCAGGAAAAGGAGACAGGGAGATGAAGCCAGAGAAGATGGATCGCCTGGTCGAGGAGCACATAGCGGCCGAGAAAGCCGGCGACACCGCAGGGGCGGTAGCGATGTACACCGAGGACATCGAGCATGACGTGGTCGGCGCTCCGCACGGCCCTCTGCACGGCAAGGAGGCTGCGCAGGGCTCTACGAGTACCTCACCGCAAACGTCCAAACCGAGGAGATGGTTCCCACCCGCCGTTACTACGGGGAGGACTTCTGCGTGATGGAGCATCAGTTTACAGGGCCGGTGCCAGGTACTTTTCTCGGTGTGCCCGGCAATGGGAAGCGGGTCTCGTTCAGGTTGCTGCACGTGTGGGAGTTCCGAGATGGGCTGATCAGCCGCGAGAACACGTGGCTCGACGGCGGGAGCATTGTCGCGCAGCTCACCAGCGATGAGGGAATTACCGCCACCGCGTAGAGAAAGTTACGACACGGCGGGGCCGACGGGTCCCGCCGTTGATGGGAGTGGCAGGCTAGTCAACAAGTGTCAAAGGAACAGGAAGCGGCCAGCGAACAGGAAGAGGGGAGAGGATGAACTACTACGAGTACGAGTTGGCGAAGCAGAGGATGGCGGACGTTGTCAAGCCTTGCGAGCGGGACCATTTGGATAGACAGCTTCGTCTGGCCTCCAGGGGTCCGCGCAAGAGCCTGGCCGTGCGCAGCGTGGCGTTCGTTATGGCGCTGTTT
>Ga0183260_10000324_pt1 | contig 39169 bp, 34 predicted proteins | sample AntDrymUQ4972206_2_FD_129768 | JGI IMG/M metagenome (GOLD analysis project Ga0183260, IMG submission 129768) | Polar desert sand microbial communities from Dry Valleys, Antarctica - metaG UQ497 (22.06) (version 2) (version 2) | ecosystem: Environmental > Terrestrial > Soil > Desert | place... | reverse complement strand
GCGGATGCCGGCGGCCGACGGGTTGCCGTACCGGCGGGGGGAGGCCGGGTGAACAGCGTCGACTGGACCGGTCTGCGCTCACAAGCGGTCGAGGCCATGCAGCTCGCCTATGCCCCGTACTCCGGCTTCCCGGTGGGCGCCGCCGGTCTGGTCGACGATGGCCGGGTGGTCGTGGGCTGCAACGTGGAGAACGCGTCGTACGGCTGCGGGCTGTGCGCGGAGTGCGGGCTGGTGTCGGCTCTGCACGCCGGTGGGGGCGGCCGGCTGATGGCGGTAGCGGTCGTCGACCGCGCCGGCGTGCCGCTGATGCCGTGCGGGCGCTGCCGGCAGCTGCTGTGGGAGCAGGGTGGGGCTGGCTGCCTGCTGCAGACGCCGACCGGCGTCCAGCCGATGGGCGACGTGCTGCCCGACGCCTTCGACGCCGACGACCTGGAGCGCAGGCAGCGATGAGTGAGGACCACCACGTGGTCGACATCATCCGGGCCAAGCGCGACGGCGGCACGCTCGAGCAGGCCCAGATCGACTGGGTGGTCGACGCCTACACGCGCGGTGCGGTGGCCGATGAGCAGATGTCGGCGCTGGCGATGGCGATCGTGCTGAACGGGATGACCCGCGCCGAGGTGACGCGCTGGACCGCGGCGATGATCGCCTCCGGCAAGCGGCTGGACTTCTCGTCGCTGTCGCGGCCCACCGCCGACAAGCACTCCACCGGCGGCGTCGGCGACAAGATCACGCTGCCGCTGGTCCCCCTGGTAGCGGCCTGCGGGGTCGCGGTTCCACAGCTGTCGGGGCGCGGACTGGGGCACACCGGCGGCACTCTCGACAAGCTGGAGTCGGTCCCCGGCTGGCGGGCCCAGCTGACCAACGACGAGATGATGCGCCAGCTCGCCGACGTCGGCGCGGTGATCTGCGCGGCCGGCGACGGGCTGGCCCCGGCGGACAAGAAGCTGTACGCGTTGCGCGACGTGACCGGGACGGTCGAGTCGGTGCCGTTGATAGCCAGCTCGATCATGAGCAAGAAGATCGCCGAAGGTACCGGGACTCTGGTGCTCGACGTGAAGGTCGGGTCGGGCGCGTTCATGAGGGACCTCGACGGAGCCCGTGAGCTGGCCGAGACGATGGTGGCGCTGGGCATCGACGAGGGGCTGGGTACCGTCGCGCTGCTCACCGACATGTCGACCCCGCTGGGCCGTACGGCCGGCAACGCGCTCGAGGTGCGGGAGTCGCTCGAGGTGCTTGCCGGAGGTGGTCCGCCGGACGTGGTGGAGCTGACTCTGGCCCTGGCACGGGAGATGCTCGCCGGTGCGGGAGTGGTGGACGCCGACCCTGCGGACAGACTTGCCGACGGGTCGGCGATGGACGTGTGGCGAGCGATGATCTCCGCTCAGGAGGGTGACCCGGACGCCGACCTGCCGGTCGGGCGGGAGGCGCAGGACGTCACCGCGGACAAAGACGGGGTACTGCTGCGGCTGGATGCGCGGGCGGTCGGCGCAGCCGTCTGGCGGCTGGGAGCTGGCCGGGCGCGCAAGGAGGATCCCGTTCAGGCCGGGGCGGGGGTCGAGCTGTTCGCCAAGCCGGGCGACACCGTACGTGCGGGCCAGCCGTTGTTGCGGCTGCACACCGACGAGCCGGCCCGGTTCGACCGGGCCCTGGCCGACCTGGACGGCTCCTGGGAGATCGGGCCGGACGCCCCGTCCCCGCCGCCGTTGCTCATCGAGCGGATCGCCTGACCGCCCCGTCGGCCGCCCCGCTGACCCCCGGCCGGCCGCCTCCATCGTCGAGTGGCGGGAACCGGTCAGGGACGGAGCAGGACGAGGGCGTCGCAGACGCAGGCGGGCTCGGTGCCGCCCTCGACCTCGATCGTCCAGCGCACGCTCAGCTGCACACCGGTCGGCGTCTCGCGTGCCGCCGCGATCGTCGCCACCGCCCGCACCCGCCCGCCGACCGGCACCGGTCGCGGGAAGCGGACCCGGTTGAGGCCGTAGTTGACCCGTGTCGCGCTGCCGTAGGCCACCACGTCGGTGCTGAGCCAGGGCAGCAGCGACAGAACCAGGTACGCGGGCACGCCGATGCCACCAAGCGGGTCGCCGGTCGCGTGGGCGAAGGCGCTGACCGCCTCCGGCGGGACCTGCAGCCACGGACCGGGGCCGTACGTCTGCCCCACCGCGTCGAGCGTCTCGGCGGGCGAGCCGAACGTGTGCACCGGACCGGTCCCTTAGATGCCGATGGGGTGCCAGACGGTCTTGGTCTCCAGCACCCAGCTCAGCCGGTCCATGCCCGGGGTCGCCGACCAGTTCGCCGCGGGCTCCGGCCGCCGTACCCGGGTCAGCGTGTCGGCTGCTGCTGCTTCCAGCTCGCGGGCCAGGTCACGGTCGGCCACCCCGGTGAGGTCGAGCGCGTCCACGTCGCGGTGCGAGGCGAGCCAGGGTGCGACCTCGGCGACCCGGCCGGTCAGGATGTTGACGGCGCCGCCGGGCATGTCTGCGGTCGCCAGCACCTCGCCAAGGGTGACAGCCGGCAGCGGCGCGGTCTCCGAGGCCAGCGCGACCACCGTGTTGCCGCCCGCGAGCGCTGGGGCCAGCACGCTGACCAACCCGAGCAGCGAGGATGCCTGCGGTGCGACCGCGACCACCACTCCGGTCGGTTCCGGTTTGGACAGGTTGAAGAACGGCCCGGCCACCTGGTTGGCCCCACCGAGCACCTGCGCCAGCTTGTCGGTCCAGCCGGCGTACCACACCCATCGGTCGACGGCCGCGTCCACCAGGGTGCCCGCTCGGCGGGTTCCCACCCCCTCGCCGCGCATCACCTCCGCAACGAACTGCGCCCGCCGCCCCTGCAGCACCTCGGCCACCCGGTAGAGCACCTGGCCGCGGTTGTACGCGGTGCGTGCCGCCCACCCCGGCTGCGCCTTGCGCGCCGCTACGACGGCACCCCGCCCGTCCTTGCGCGAGGCTTGTGCCGCGTTCACCAGGAACCTGCCCTGCGCGTCGTTGACGACGTACGACCGCCCCGACTCGCTGCGACCGAACGCGCCGCCGACGTACAGCTTGTACGTCTTGCGCACGTCGATCCGATCCGGACTCATCGCAGGCCGCTCATCGTAGGTAGCCCGCCAGCCCATGCCGGCCGCCCTCGCGGCCGTACCCGGACTCCTTGTAGCCGCCGAACGGGCTGGCCGGGTCGAACTTGTTGAACGTGTTGGCCCACACCACGCCGGCGCGCAGCCGTTCCGCGGTCCAGAGGATCAGCGAGCCCTTCTCGGTCCAGACCCCGGCCGACAACCCGTACGGCGTGTTGTTCGCCTTCGCGACCGCCTCGGCCGGGGTGCGGAACGTCAGCACCGACAGCACCGGGCCGAAGATCTCCTCGCGGGCAATCCGGTGTGCCTGGGTCACACCGGTGAACACGGTGGGGGCGAACCAGAAGCCGTGGTCAGGCAGCGCGCACGGCGCGGACCAGCGTTCGGCACCCTCGGCGTCACCGACCGCGGACAGCTCGCGGATGCGGGCCAGCTGGGCGGCAGAGTTGATCGCGCCGACGTCGGTGTTCTTGTCCAGCGGGTCGCCGACCCGCAGCGTCGCCATCCGGGCCTTCAGCCGCTCCAGCACCTCGTCGTGCACGTTCTCCTGGACCAGCAGCCGGGAGCCGGCGCAGCACACGTGGCCCTGGTTGAAGAAGATCCCGTCGACGATCCCCTCGACCGCCTGGTCGACCGGGGCGTCGTCGAAGACGATGTTGGCCGCCTTGCCGCCAAGCTCCAGCGTCACCCGCTTGTCGGTGCCGGCGAGGCTGCGAGCGATCTGGCGTCCGACGTCGGTAGACCCGGTGAACGCGACCTTGTCGATGTCGGGGTGGGTGACCAGTCGGCGACCGGTCTCGCCGGCGCCGGTGAGGATGTTGACCACGCCGGCGGGCAGGTCCGCCTGCTGGCAGATCTCGGCGAACAGCAGGGCGGTGAGCGGTGTCGTCTCGGCCGGCTTTAACACCACGGTGTTGCCGCACGCCAGTGCCGGCGCGATCTTCCAGGCCAGCATCATCAGCGGGAAGTTCCACGGGATGACCTGGCCGGCCACGCCGACCGGCTGTGGGTCGGGGCCGTAGCCCGCCTGCTCCAGCTTGTCGGCCCACCCCGCATAGTGGAAGAACCAAGCTGCTACCAGCGGCAGGTCGACGTCGCGGCTCTCCCGGATCGGCTTTCCGTTGTCCAGGCTCTCGGCGACCGCGAGCTCGCGGCTGCGCTCCTGCACGATCCGAGCGGTCCGGAACAGGTACTTGGCCCGCTCCCGGCCAGGCATCGGGCCCCACACCTCGTCGTAGGCCCGACGCGCGGCCGCGACCGCGGCGTCGACGTCGGCCTGCCCGGCCTCGGCGACCTCGGCGAGCACTTCCTCGGTCGCCGGGTTCACCGTCTTGAAGCTGGTGCCGTCGGCGGGGTCGACGAAGCGGCCGCCGACAAACAGCCCGTACGAGCTGGCGAGGTCGACGACATTGCGCGACTCCGGCGCTGGTGCGTACTCGAACGTCTTGCCCATGGCTTCAGTCCAGCGTCACGTGGTCGGGGCCGGAGTAGGCGCCGGTTGACATCCGCTGCCGCTGCATCAGCAGATCGTTGAGCAGGCCTGAGGCGCCGAAGCGGAACCAGGCTGCGTCGAGCCAGTCGTCGCCGGCGACCTCGTTGACAACGACGAGGTAGCGCACGGCGTCCTTGGCGGTACGGATGCCGCCGGCCGCTTTGACCCCGACCTGCCGGCCGGTCGCGGCCCGGAAGTCACGGACCGCCTCCAGCATCACCAAGGTGACCGGCAGGGTCGCGGCGGGCTGCACCTTGCCGGTGGATGTCTTGACGAAGTCGGCGCCGGCGAGCATGGCCAGCCAGCAGGCGCGACGGACGTTGTCGTAGGTCTGCAGCTCACCGGTCTCCAGAATGACCTTCAGGTGAGCCCCCTGCCCGCCGGAGGACGCGCAGGCCTGTTTCACCGCGACGATGTCGTCGTGCACCTGCTGCAGCCGCCCGGACAGGAACGCGCCCCGGTCGATGACCATGTCGACCTCGTCGGCACCTGCTGACACGGCGTCAGCCACGTCGTGCAGCTTGAGGTCGAGCGAGGCCCGGCCGGACGGGAACGCGGTCGCCACGCTCGCTACGTGCAGCGGCGCACCGCCCAGAGCGGCACGCGCGGTGGCGACAAGGTCGGGGTAGACGCACAGCGCGGCGACCGGGGGGCAGGTCGGGTCGGTCGGGTCGGGTCTCAGTGCCTTGGCGGCCAGCGCACGCACTTTTCCCGGGGTGTCGGCGCCCTCGAGCGTGGTCAGGTCGATCATGGAGATCGCCAGGTCGATCGCGTACGCCTTGGCCGTGGTCTTGATGGACCGGGTAGCCAGGGTGGCTGCCCGCGCCTCGGCACCCACCTGATCGACCCCGGGCAGCCCGTACAGGAACCGCCGCAGCGACTCCTCGCTCGCGGTGACGTCGGCAACCGCGTCCAGCGTGGTGGTCACGGTGCCGCAGTCTAGTCTGGGTGCGCCGCCAGACCCGATCCTCCGACGTTGCGGTCGCTACAGCCGCCGTAGCGGCGCAAGTTCCGTCCTGGGCTGGCGCCGCCGAGCTCAGAGGTAGAGGGCGGCGGACAGGTCTTCCTTCACCGCGTCCAGCCTCCCGGCGGCCGAGATCCGGGCTGCCTGGACGGCCTCGGTGCGGTTGCTCCCGGCGCCGAGTCCGGGTTCGACCGGGACAACGACCTGCAGGTAGGCCTTGAGCTTCGGCTCGGTGCCGGAAGGGCGGACGACCACGCGCCCGCGCCCGGTGAGTGTCAGCCGCAATCCGTCGGTGGGGGGCAGGCCGGTCGTCTCGACCGACCCGGTCGCGAGGTCGTCCACCCGCTCGACGGCCAGCCCACCCAACGCCGTCGGCGGCGCCGCCCGCAGCCGGGCCATCGCCGCGACCACCAACGACGGGTCGTCGACTCGCACCGACAGCTGGTCGGTGACGTGCAACCCGTGCTCACGCGCCAGGTCGTCGAGTCGGTCGGTCAGGCTCGTCCCGTCCGCGCGCAGTCGCGCTGCAAGGTCGCAGACGACCAGCATCGCGCTGATGCCGTCCTTGTCCAGCACCTGGTCGGGTGCGACGCAGTAGCCGAGCGCCTCCTCATAGGCGTATGTCAGGTGGTCGACCTTGGTGAGCCACTTGAACCCGGTGAGGGTTTCGCGGGCAGTCACCTCGGTCCCGGTTGCGCGGTGCGCGGCGACCAGGGCGGCCAGCATCGAGCTGGAGACGATGGTGGTGGCGTACGTCCCCTCGCGGCCAGAACGCAGCAGGGCGTCGGCGAGCAGCACCCCCACCTCGTCACCGTGCAGCAGCCGCCACCGACCAGGCCGCAGCCGGTCTGGCACCATGACGGCGCAACGGTCGGCGTCGGGGTCGTTGGCGATGACCAGGTCTGCGCCGACATCGACAGCGAGCCCGGCGGCTAGATCCATGACCCCCGGTTCCTCGGGGTTGGGGAACGGCACCGTCGGGAAGTCGGGGTCCGGTACGGCCTGCTCGGCCACGACATGCCGGTCGCCGAACCCAGCCCGCTCCAGGACGTCCTCGACGAGCGCGGCACCGACGCCGTGCAGCGAGGTGTGCACCAGCCTTAGCTCGCGAGGGCCGGGCTCAACGGTGCCGAGCACGGAGTCGACGTACGCCGTGCGTACCTCGTCCCCGAGGCGGACGTACCCGGCGTCGCGCGGCAGGTCGCTCAGGTCCCCCGCTGACGCCGCGTCGATGGCGGCGGCGATCTCCGCGTCGACCGGCGGCACGATCTGGCTGCCGTCGCCGAGGTAGACCTTGTACCCGTTGTCCTGCGGCGGGTTGTGCGAGGCGGTCACCATCACCCCCGCGGCGCAGTCCAGGGTCCGGATGGCGTACGCCAGCACAGGGGTCGGGAGCGGCTCGGGCAGCAGCAGGGCCTCCCCGCCAGAGCCCTGGACGATCTCGCAGGTGTCGCGAGCGAGCACGTCGGAGTTGTGCCGGGCGTCGTAGCCGACAATGACCCGGGGGGCGGGGGCGCCTCTCGGGTCGACCGCCAGCAGGTACGCGATCAAGCCGGCGGCGGCCTGGGACACGACCACTCGGTTCATCCGGTTCGGTCCGGCGCCCAGCGCACCGCGCAGGCCAGCGGTGCCGAACTGGAGCCGGCCGGCGAACCGGTCGGCGAGGTCGGCGCGGGCCGAGGTGTCACCGCGCTCGGCTGCGCCGATGACGGCTGCCAGCTCCGTACGGGTGTCCGGATCCGGGTCGGCTGCGAGCCACCGGTGCGCGAGGGCGAGAAGATCGCCGGTCACGTCGGGTCGCCGGGGGTGGGGTCGAAGGCTGGTCGTTCCAGGGCGTTCCCCGCCATCGGGCCACCGACGACGGCCGCCTCGGCATCGTCGTCGGGACGCGCAGCGACCTGGTCGGAGAAGTCCTCCGCGTCATCGGCGGGGATGTAGCCGATCGCCCGCCCGGGTCCGAGGTCCCACCAGCCACGGGTGTTGGCCGAGATCCCGTACAGCACCGTATGTCCGGCGGCCGGCGTCGTGAGGCACGCCTCGACCATCCGCACGCAGTCGGCCGGCGACAGCCAGGTGGACAGCGCGCGCCGGGTGTCCGGTCGGTCCAGGAAGCTGCCGATCCGCAGCGCGAACGTGCTCAACCCGTAGCGGTCGGCGTAGAGCTGCAGCAGCGCCTCCGCGGCCACCTTGGCAACGCCATAGAACGTGTCCGGTCGCGGCTGCGCGTCGTTGCCGAGCAGGCCCTCGCGCCGGGTGCGCCCGACGGCGTGGTTCGAGCTGGCGTAGATGATGCGGCTCGTGCCGTGGCTGAGCATCGCGTCGAGCAGCCGCGCGGTTGTGTACACGTGGGACTCGAGGCTGCTGGCCAGGCCGGCCTCGGACGGGTTGCCCGCCAGGTGTACGACGGCATCGACACCGGCGACCGCGCCGGCGACGGCCGCCGGGTCCAGGCAGTCACCGATCTGCCACTGCTCGACGACGGGTGTCAGGGCGTCCGGTGCACCGGCGCGGTCGAGTGCGCGTACCCGGTGACCGTGCTGGGCCAGGCCGACGCAGACGGTACGGCCGATCGAGCCTGCCGCACCGGTCACCAAGACGTGCATGCCCCCGACTCTGGCGCACGGTCCCGTCCCGGCATCAGCGGGGCCAGCAGCGGGTCGAGCCCGGCGTCACGCCCGCTCGTCGACCGCGTCGGCCAGGGCGACGACGGCATCGAGCAGCGTGTCACCGTCGAGCAGAGCTGCGTCGTTGTGGTCTGCGTCGGCGATCCCGACGAGCCGCTGCAGCTCGGGCGCCTGCTCAGCCACCGCCCTGCTCTGGTCCGGTGGCACGATCGAGTCCTGGTCGCCGTACAGCACGGTGACCGGGACCCGCACCTGCGCGATCTGCTCGGCCACCGGGTAGCGGTCGCGCAGCAGTGTCCCGACCGGCAGGAACGGGTAGTGCGTCTGTCCGACCGAGGCGAGGTCGACGAACGGCGAGCGCAGCAGCATCCCGGCTGGGGGGTGCTCCGTGGCGAGCTCGGTGACCACGGCGGCGCCGAGGCTCTCGCCGTAGTACAGGACGCGGTTCGGTGGGAAGCCGGCCCGGTCGAGCAGGAACTCACGGGCCGCACGCACGTCGCGGGCGAGCCCGTCCTCGGTGGGACGGCCCGGATTGCCGCCGAACCCGCGGTAGTCGAACAGCAGCACTGACAGCCCGCGCTCGGACAGGGCGTGCGCCAGCGGTGCACGAGCCGCCCGGTTGCCGGCGTTCCCGTTCGCCACCAGGACGGCGACGTCGCGGACGGGTTCGCCTGCCGGCACCCACCACCCGCTGAGGCGCAGTCCGTCGCTGGTCTGCAGCACCACATCGCGCGCACCGGGTATCGCCTCGGCCGCGGTGGGACCGGGTGTCGGAGCGGGCAGGTAGATGAGGTGCCGCTGGAAGGTCCAGACCAGCCCCATCAGCACCAGCGCCACGACCGCGCCAACCAGGACCACCACGCGGACCACCCGTGCAGTGTGCCCTGGGGAGCGTCGCGGGTGTCGGTCAGACCTGCGGCTGGGCGATGTTGACCATCCACGCGATGCCGAACTGATCGACACACATGCCGAACTCGTCGCCCCACATCTGCTTCTCCAGCGGGACCGACACGGTGCCGCCGTCGGACAGCCTCGCCCAGTAGCCCCGCAGGTCGTCGCCGTCGTCCCCGCTCAGGCTCACCGCGAAGTTGTTCCCGGGCTGGTGCTCGGTTCCGGGAGGGCTGTCGGCGCCCATCAGCGCAAAGCCGCGGTCGGTCTCGAGCATGCCGTGCATGATCTGGTCGGCGTGCGGGGCGTCCTCGTCGCCGTAGTCGCCGAAGGTGCTCAGAACCAGCGTGCCGCCGAACACTGTCTCGTAGAACTCCATCGCCTGCCGGGCGTTTCCGGCGAAGGTGAGGTACGGGTTGAGCCGGGAGGTCATGCTGTGCTCCCTCCGAGAGAAGGTCGTCTGGCCCTGCAGGGTAGCCAGGCTGCGGCCATCCCGCCGATCGGCCACGGCTGCACAGACCAGGTTCATCGCGCGCGGGCGGTGGTCGCGGGGCCGACTGCTGACTGGAGCCAGCAATCCGCTCGATGACATCCCGCTCTGGAAGGCCTCAGATTCGTGCCGGGCGGTGGAGCGATCCTGCGCCGTTGCTCAACCCGCCCGGGGCCTGCGCGGAGCGCAACGCATCGGCCTCGATCTCGCAGGCGGCGCGCAGCAGGCTCAGCTCCTCGGCGTGCTGTCCGGCCGCATGCAGGAGGCCATCACCCAGCTGGGCCGCGGAGGCAATGATCACCTGCGCACGGGAGCGAGGACCGTCGAGCCGGACGTCGTCGCCCGCTCGGTCTGGCTGCGCCTCCAGCACCCGCAGCTCACCGTCGACGGCGTGCGCCGCGAGCTCGAGCCGGGCCAGCAGCGACGGCACGTCCCCCACCGGTGTCTGGACCAATTGCGCCGCGGCCAGCGCGCGTCGGACACCCGTGAGCGCGCGCGCCATGTCGCGGCGCACTCGCGCCACCTGTGAGGCCGGGCCGACGCCGTACGCGCGTGCCACGAGCATGGCCCGGTCGCCTGTGGCGGCGATCCTGCGCCGGGCGGCGCGAAGCGCGCGGCGGATCAGCAGCCACAGCGCGAACCAGCCCACGGCAAGGACGGCCAGGACAGCAAGGAGCGTCTCCACGCCCGGGAGCCTACGCTGCCTTGCCGGCCCGGGGGGTCAGGCGGAGTCGTCCGGGTCCGCCACCCAGCAGTCGCTGGCAGAAGCGCGTAAGCCCTGTTCACCAGCGCGGGTGGATGGCCTCGCGCAGGTGCTCGTCGTAGATCCGGTGTACGCCCCGGTCGAAGCCGTCGCCGAGCGGTGCCACCCGGCCGGCCGCGGCGTTGGAACGGACCTGGTCGACGTTTCGCGCGCCGGGTATGACGCTCGAGACCTCGGGGTGCTGCCACAGCCAGGCGATCGCGGCCTGGGCCGAGGTGACACCGTCCGGCGCCTCGCCGTCCACGAGCTCACCGAACTTCTCCGCGGCGGCGACACCGGTGCTGAAGTCCACCCCGGAGAAGGTCTCCCCGACGTCGAAGGCACTGCCGTCCCGATTGAAGGTGCGGTGGTCGTCGTGGGCGAAGGTGGTGCTGGCGTCGTACTTGCCCGACAGCAGACCCGAGGCCAGCGGGACCCGCACGATGATGCCGACACCTGCCTCGGCAGCTGCCGGGAAGACCCGCTCGAGGGGCTTGAGCCGCAATGCGTTCACGATGATCTGCACGGTCGCGACGTGCGGGCGGGCGATCGCGGCCAGGGCCTCCTCCACCTTCTCGACACTGACGCCGTAGTTCGCAATGGCCCCGTCCTCGACAAGAGTGTCCAGCGCGTCGTACACCGCGTCGTCCGAGTAGACAGGGGTGGGCGGGCAGTGCAGCTGCACCAGGTCGAGCGTGTCGACACCGAGGTTGCTCCGCGAACGGTCGGTCCACGCACGGAAGTTGCTCAGCGAGTAGTTCTCGGGCACCTGGTCCACCCGCCGGCCCATCTTGGTGGCCACGGTGATGTCGTCGGCTGAGCCGGCGCCGCGCTCGCGCAGGAACCTGCCGATCAGCTGCTCGCTACGCCCGTCACCATAGGCATCGGCGGTGTCGAAGAAGGTGACGCCTTCCTGGACGGCGGCGTCGAAGACGGCGAGCCCATCATCGTCGGGTACGTCACCCCACTCGCCGCCGAGCTGCCAGGTGCCCAGCCCCACCACCGACACCGATCGACCCGTCCGCCCCAGCACGCGCTGCTCCATCTCGATGCACCTCTCGATCAGTGGCTTCGCTCACGCGACGCGGACCCGCGACCGGCGCCCCCGAGCGGTCGGGGGCAGGAAGCGCGCACCAGGGTACGACCCTCGCGCAGGTCAGTCACCCAGCGAGCGGCAGGGGCGGTTCTGCAGGTCCTGGACGTAGTCGTCCGGAGCGCCGGCAGCGACAGCCGCCTCCACCAGCACGCCGACGTGGCTGGCCGACGGGAGCCCGCCCTCGTAGGCGTCCAATACGTACAGCCACGCCATCCGGTCCCCCTCGAGCGTCGCGACCCGCACCCGGGTCTTGCGGTACAGCTCGATCTCCAGGCCCTCCCAGGCGTCCAGGTTGGCCGCGTCCTCGTCGGTGACGTCGTACAGGGCGACGAAGACCTGGCTCGGCGGGACGCTGCTCGGGTCCTCGACGACGGTGCAGAGCGCCCCGTCCCACCCGCGGTCCTTGCCGGCGAACGTCAGCCGCCAGCCGATCAGCCAGCCGGTCCCGCGCAGCGGTGAGTGCGGGCAGCGTTCGGCCATTCGGGCCGGGTCCATGTTGGAGCCGTAGGCGGCGTACAGCACGGCCGCCGAGCGTAGTCGCCAAGGCCCGGCCCGTGACCCCGGGTCTGCATCGGCGATGATGACCAGCGTGACGCGGGTGGCAATCCTGGGGGGCGGGCCCGGTGGTTACGAGGCAGCCTTGGTGGCGGCCCAGCACGATGCCGACGTGACCGTCGTGGATCGTGACGGCATCGGCGGTGCAGCGGTGCTCACCGACTGCGTCCCGAGCAAGACCCTGGTCGCGACGGCGGCGCTGATGATCGCGGTGGAGGAGGCGGCCGAGCTCGGCGTGCGGGCCGCGAGCGAGGTCCGCGCCGACCTGGAGGTCGTCAACCGGCGGGTCACCCGGCTCGCGCAGGCGCAGTCCGGTGACGTCGCGCGGCGGCTCGCCGCCGAGGGCGTACGCGTGCTGGCCGGTTCCGGCCGGCTCGACGGCCCCGAGGCACTTCTGGTCGAGGAGGCCCCTGCCGGGGAGCCGCCGACTGGCTCGACCCAGCGGGTCGAGGCCGACGCCGTCCTGGTCGCCACCGGCGCCCGCCCCCGGGTGGTCGGCGAGGCAGAGCCGGACGGGGAGCGGATCCTCACCTGGCAGCAGGTCTACGGTCTCACCGAGCTGCCGGAGCGGCTGGTGGTCGTGGGGTCGGGGGTGACCGGGCTGGAGTTCGCCGGCGCCTATCTCGCGCTCGGCTGCGACGTGGTGCTGGTGTCCAGCCGGGAGCTGGTTCTGCCAGGCGAGGACGCCGACGCGGCGCGGGTGATCGAGGACGCCTGCCGGCGCCGAGGCATGACGGTGCTGTCGCGCTCGCGGATGGCCAGCGTCAAGCGGCGGTCAGCGGAGGGCGCGGACGGCGAGTCCGACGGGGTACGGGTCACGCTCACCGACGGGCGCGTCGTCGACGGGTCGCACTGCCTGCTGGCGTTGGGATCGGTGGCCAACACCGACGGCCTGGGCCTCGACGAGTCGGGGGTGCGCCTGGACCAACGTGGCCACGTGTTGGTTGACCGGGTGTCGCGGACGTCGGCACGAGGTATCTATGCCGCGGGCGACTGCACCGGCGTGCAGATGCTGGCCTCGGTCGCAGCCATGCAGGGACGGATCGCGATGTGGCACGCGCTCGGGGAGGCGGTGACCCCACTGGACCTGGCCCAGGTGTCGTCCAACGTCTTCACCGCGCCTGAGATCGCGACGGTCGGCTGGACCCAGCAGGCAGCAGACACTGGTGCGGCCGGCATCGCGGCGGGCATCGCGGCGGGCGACGTGGACAGTGTGCGGCTCGACCTGGCCGGCAACGCGCGGGCCAAGATGCAGTCCGTGCGGGAGGGCTTCGTCAAGCTGTTCTGCCGCCGCGGCACCGGGATCGTCGTGGGCGGGGTGGTCGTCGCGCCGCAGGCCAGCGAGCTCGTCCACCCGGTAGCGGTGGCGGTCGCCTGCACCCTCACCGTTGACCAGGTCGCGCAAGCGTTCACCGTCTATCCGTCGATGACGGGCTCGGTGGCGGAGGCCGCGCGGCGGCTGCACCAGCGCACCTGACTCAGCCCGTCGTGCACTCTGCGCTAGCAATCCGGCACCGACTGTGGCAATAATCGATCACTCGGAGTCACAAATGTATTACCGAACGCAGCGATGCGTGCGGTTATCGACACCGGGGGTCGAGTATGCGGACGGGTGCAGCGGTCGCGACCGCGGGACTGATCCTGGGCACAATGGCCGGGCCGACCACGGCGGCGCCAGCCGCCATCGCGGGGCCCAGCCACCCCCCCGAGGGGGCCAGCTCAGCGGGCACCGCGGCGGGCGATGCCTCGGGCGACGGCACCGAGGTGCGCAGCCGGGCGGTGCCGGCCACACCCGACGCCACGCCCGATGGCACGCCCGATGGCACGCCCGATGGCACGCCTGCCCCCACCGGCCGTGTTCGTACGGTCGCCGAGCTGGCGCCGGTGCGTACCGACCCCTTCGCCCTGCTGGGCGTCACCTGGGCGCCGGGCCCGGTTCCGAGCGGCCTGCAGGTCGAGGTGCGGGTTCACACCACCGCCGGCTGGGGGGACTGGCAGCCCATCGAGCAGGACAGCGGCCACGCCCCTTCTGCCGTGGAGGACGCTGAGGTACGCGCCGGCACCGCGCCGCTTTGGGTGGGGAGCGCCGATGGGGTCGCCGTGCGGCTGAAGTCCGCCAGCGCCGGCGGGCTCGCCGACGTCCAGGTGGTCACCGTCGACCCCGGACCCGACCCCGCCGCGACCGGATTGTCCGCCGCCGGCCCGCTCGGCCAGGCTCGGCCGACCAGCGGCGACCGGCTGAAGGGATCGCCCAACTTCCCGCAGCAGCCGGCGATCATCAGCCGCCGGCAGTGGGGCGCCGACCGGTCCCTGGTCGAGCCCTGCTTCTCGCCGCGCTACGGCTCGATGGCCAAGATGGTGTTCGTGCACCACACGGCGGGTGCCAACAGCTACTCCGCGCGGGAGTCTCCGGCGATCGTGCGCAGCATCCTCGCCTACCACACGCGGGGTCAGAACTGGTGCGACATCGGGTACAACGCCCTGATCGACCGCTTCGGCAACATCTACGCCGGTCGCCGCGGCGGTTTGCGCAAACCGGTGCGCGGTGCACACGCCGGCGACTTCAACGTCAACACCGTCGGGGTCTCGCTGATGGGCAACTTCGAGAACGCCGAGCCGAGCCGGCGTACCCGCCGGGCGCTGGTGCGCTTCGTCGGCTGGCGGCTCGGCACCAGCTTCACCCCTGTCCGCGGCCGGGTGCGGGTCGAAGGTGAGCGGTTCGCGCGGATCTCCGGGCACCGGGACGCGATGTCGACCGCCTGCCCCGGTCGCAACGCCTACGACCGGCTACCCGGGATCCGCGATCGGGTCGAGCGGTACCTGCGCGACTACCGGCCGGCGGCCGAGCGAAAGGCCGACCGGCTCGGGCGCGACCGCACCGGCCCGGTCTTCGTGGGCGAGCAGCGTTCCCACGGCGGCAAGTACACCCGCTTCGCACACGGCCGGATGTACGTCAAGCGTGGCGGCCGCCCGCACTGGCTGACCGGGCGGGTGCTGAAGCGCTACCGCACCGAGGACGGCGTGGTCGGCGCGCTCGGCTGGCCACGGTCGGACATCCACCGCTCCTCGGTCGGCCGGGTGCGGCTGATCAGCTTCAAGCACGGGCGGATGTACGTCCCGCCAGGCAAGCGGATCCGGGAGCTGCACGGCCGGGTCCTGGACCGGTACGGCTGGCTCGGCTTTGCGGGCGGTCGGCTCGGGTTGCCGACATCGAGCATCCAGCGGACCCGCGGCGGGCAGAAGGCCACTTTCAGGGGCGGAACCATCCGCTGGGACCGCAGCTCGGACTCGTTCGTGGTGACCTTCCGGTGACCGGTGTCCGCCGTTGGACCACCCGGCCGGTCACGGCAGTGCTGGCCGCGGCAACCGCAACCGCCCTGGTCACCGCTGGGCCGGCGCCGACGGCCGATGCGAAGCGCTACTGGGTGCCGCACTCCGGCCGGCTGGTGGTGCATGGGCACGGCTACGGCCACGGCCACGGGATGAGCCAGTACGGCGCCGAGGGCGCCGCGCGGGCCGGCAGGTCGTACCACCAGATCCTCGACTTCTACTACCCGGGCACCAGGCGCGGCCGCGTCGGCGGGCCGATGCGGGTGCTGGTCACGGCGGACACCTCTCCCCAGCTGACCGTGCGGGCCGGACGCGGCCTGACTGTGCGCGACCTGGCCGGCCGGGGCGCCACGTGGGACCTTCCCGACCGCCGCCAGGTCGACAGGTGGCGGATCAGGGCGGCCCGCGGTGACGGCAGCCGCTCGTCGGTGCAGCTACACAACCGCTCCGGCTGGCACCGCTGGTCGGTACCCGGGCGCCGGCTGCTCCGCGGTGACGGGCAGTTCTCCGCCCACGGCCGGCCGATCGCGTTGCTGCTGCCTGGCGGCGACTCCCGGCGCTACCGCGGCGTGCTGCGCTCGGTGGCCCCGTACCGGGGTGCGACGGCCCGCGACACCGTCAACGTGGTCTCGCTCGACCAGTACGCCCGCGGAGTGCTGCCCGCTGAGATGCCGACCTCGTGGTCGAGGTCGGCGCTGAAGGCGCAGGCGGTCGCGGTGCGGACGTACGCGGCGTTCGGCCGCCGGGCCAACCGTGAGCGGTACTGGCACGTCTGCGACACCACCGCCTGCCAGGTGTACGCGGGCGCCCGGGTCGAGACCGGACGCGGCAACCGGGCGGTCCGGCGCACTCGGCACGAGATCCGCACCTGGAAGGGGAGGCCCGCGTTCACCCAGTTCTCCAGCTCGTCCGGCGGATGGACCGCCAGCGGCGGCAAGCGGTACCTGCCGGCGCGCCGGGACCGATTCGACGGCTGGGCCGGCAACGCCAACCACGACTGGACGGCGAAGGTTCGGGTGTCGTCGCTGCAGCGCAGCTTTCCCGAGCTGGGACGGCTGCGGTACCTCTCGGTCAGGAACCGCGACGGGCACGGGGAGTGGGGCGGGCGGGTGCAGCAGCTGGCGCTGTCGGGCAGCCGGGGCCGGGTGAGGTTGAGCGGCGAGGACCTGCGCTTCACCGCCGGGCTGCGGTCGAGCTGGTTCACCCCGCAGCTGACTCCGATCATGCGGGCATGGCAGCAGCGTGGCGGTGGCGCGCCGTCCCCGGTGGGCACACCGCGGCGCCCCGAGGTCAAGGTGCGCAGCGGCACTGGCCTGACCGGTGCGCGGCAGGTGTTCACCAAGGGTCAGATGTACTGGTCGCGGCGCACCGGGGCACACGGGCTGCGCGGGGCGGTGCTCGGGTTCTACCGCCGCGCTGGCGGGGTGGGGTCCCGCTACGGCTTTCCCACCACCCGCGTGGTGGCGAGCTACCGGCATGGCCGCAAGGCGATGTTCCAGCGGGGACTGGTGCTGCACGGCGACCGGACCGGCACCCACGCCGTCACCGGCAACATCCTGCGCGGGTACCGGAGGGCCGGCTTCGCCAAAGGCGGGCTCGGCTACCCGACCACCCAGGTCCGCACGATCGACATCGGCAAGCGGGCCCGCTTTCAGCGGGGCAGAATCACCTGGATCGAGCGCACCGATCGCATCCGCGTCGTCAACCGCGGTGGGTGAGGACCCGCAGGGTCGAGGACGTGCGCACCAGCATCACGTGCATGCGCACGACCATGAGCCTGGACGACGACGCCCTGCTCGCAGTCACGACGGCGGGCGCCCCACTACTGCTCGTCGCCGGGCGACACCACGCAGACCAGGTCGCCACCCACGGCGGGACGGGGTGCCTTGATCACCAGTCGATGCACGGTGCCGGCGATGTGGCTGGTGATCGACGCCTCCATCTTCATCGCCTCGACCGTGGCCACCGCCTGACCGGCCGAGACGGTGTCTCCCTCGGCGACAACCGGGCTGACCGTGCCGTCGTATGGCACCGCCACGTGCCCCGGAGCGTCCGGGTCGGCCTTCTCTGCCTCGGCCACGTCGGACGAGACGGAGTGGTCACGCACCGACATCGGGCGCAGCTGGCCGTTGATGGTGCACATCACCGTGCGCATGCCTTTGGCATCGGGCTCGCCGACTGCCTCGACCCCCATGATCAAGGTCTTGCCCTCTTCGATCTCGACGGTTGTCTCGGTTTGCGGGTTCAGCCCGAAGAAGAACGCGTTGCTCGGCAGCACCGACAGGTCGCTGTACGTCTCGGATGCTCGTTCGAAGCCGGCGGCCGGCCCCGGGAACAGCAGCCGGTTGAGGGTCACCCGGCGACTGGCCGACGAGTCGTCGAGGCCCCGCTCGGTCTCCTCGTCAAGGTCTGAGTGCTCCCGGGTCGGCGCGCGACCTTCCAGCGCGCGGGTGCGGAACGGCTCCGGCCAGCCGCCGGGTGGGTCGCCCAGCTCGCCGGACAAGAAACCGATCACCGAGTCGGGGACGTCGTAGCTCTGCGGGTTCTCAGCGAACTCAGCCGGGTCCGCGCCGACGGCCACCAGGTGTAGGGCGAGGTCGCCGACGACCTTGCTGCTCGGTGTCACTTTGACGATGTTGCCGAGCAGGTCGTTGGCCGCCGCGTACATGTCCTCGATCTGCTCGAAACGGGTTCCGAGGCCGAGCGCGATCGCCTGCTGCCGCAGGTTCGACAGCTGTCCACCAGGGATCTCATGCCGGTAGACCCGTCCGGTGGGCGCGGCGAGCCCGGCCTCGAACGGTCCGTAGACCCGGCGGACCGCCTCCCAGTACGGCTCCAGCGCGTTGACCGCGGTCAGGGACAGCCCGCTCGCCCGGTCGGTGTGGTCGGTCGCGGCGACCAGCGCCGACAGCGACGGCTGACTGGTGGTGCCGGCCATGGAGGCGCACGCGGCGTCGACCGCGTCGACGCCGACGTCCATGGCGGCGAGCAGAGTCGCCAGCTGACCGCCTGCGGTGTCGTGGGTGTGCAGGTGCACCGGCAGCTCGAAGCGTTCGCGCAGTGCCCCGACCAGTCGACGGGCCGCTGGCACCCGCAGCAACCCGGCCATGTCCTTGATCGCCAGCACATGCGCCCCGGCGGCCACGATTCGCTCGGCCAGGGCGAGGTAGTAGTCGAGGGTGTAGAGCTTCTCGTCGGGGTCGGACAGGTCGCCGGTGTAGCACAGCGCCACCTCGGCGACGGCTGTGCCGGTCTCCCGCACCGCCCGAATCGCCGGCTCCATCTGCCCGATGTCGTTCAGCGCGTCGAAGATGCGGAACACGTCGATGCCGGTGGCGGCGGCCTCGGCCACGAAGGCGTCGCTGACGTGGGTGGGGTACGGGGTGTAGCCGACCGTGTTGCGCCCGCGCAGCAGCATCTGCAGGCACACGTTCGGCACCGCCGCACGCAGCGCCTCCAGGCGTGCCCAGGGGTCCTCGTACAGGAACCTCAGCGCCACGTCGTACGTCGCGCAGCCCCACGCCTCGAGCGACCACATCTGCGGGGTGGTGCGGGCGACGTAACCGGCGACGTGCAGCAGGTCGATGGTGCGGACCCGGGTGGCGAGCAGCGACTGGTGCGCGTCACGAAAGGTGGTGTCGGTGATGGCCACCTGCTGCTGCTCGCGCAGGCGGGTCGCGAACTCCTGCGGGCCGAGGTCGGCAAGCAGCTGCCGGCTGCCGGGGGGCGGTTCGGTGTTCAGCCCGTTGGTGCCGCCGAGGACGGGTAGCTTCTCCCGCGGGTCGACCATGGCCGGCGGCTGGCCGTGCGGCCTGTTGACTGTGACCTCGGCCAGCCAGGTGAGCAGCTTGCTCCCCCGGTCGAACGACAGCGGCCGGCTGACCAGCTGCGGCCGGTCGTCGATGAACGACGTGGTGAACCCGCCGGCCCGGAAGTCCGGGTCGTCGAGCACCGCCTGCAGGAAGGCGATGTTGGTGGTCACGCCGCGGACCCGGAACTCGGCCACGGCACGGCGGGCCCGACGTACCGCGGTCGGGAAGTCCTGCCCGCGGCAGATCAGCTTGGTGATCATCGAGTCGAAGTGCGCACTCACTTCGGCGCCGGTGAACGTGTTGGCGCCGTCCAGCCTGATGCCGGCGCCGCCCGGCGAGCGGTATGCGGTGATCTTGCCGGTATCGGGACGGAAGCCGTTGCTGGGGTCCTCGGTGGTGATCCGGCACTGCAGGGCGGACCCGCGCAGGTGGATGGCGTCCTGGGTCAGCCCGAGGTCGGCCAGCGTCTCGCCGGCCGCGATGCGCAGCTGGGCCTGCACGAGGTCGACGTCGGTGACCTCCTCGGTGACGGTGTGCTCGACCTGGATGCGCGGGTTCATCTCGATGAAGACGTGCCGGCCTTGGCTATCGACGAGGAACTCCACCGTGCCCGCGCAGCTGTAGCCGATCTCGGTGCCCAGCCGCACCGCGTCGGCGCAGATGCGGTCCCGCAGGTCGGGGTCGAGGCCGGGTGCCGGAGCGATCTCGACGACCTTCTGGTGCCGGCGCTGCACCGAGCAGTCCCGCTCGTACAGGTGCACCACCGTGCCGGTGGAGTCGCCGAGCAGCTGCACCTCGATGTGGCGAGGCTCGACGGCCGCTCTCTCGAGGAAGACCGTCCGATCCCCGAAGGCGCCGTCGGCCTCCCGCATCGCGGCCTCGGCCGCCTCGCGCAGGCCGTCGGGGTTCTCCACCCTTCGCATCCCGCGCCCGCCGCCGCCGGCGACCGCCTTGACGAAGACGGGGAACTCGATGTCGCCTGCCGCGGACACCAGTGTGTCGATGTCGTCGGTGGGCGGCACCGAGGCGAGCACCGGCACGCCGGCCCGGTGCGCCGCGCCGACGGCGCGGGCCTTGTTGCCGGTCAGTCGCAGCACATCCACCGACGGCCCGACGAACGTCATGCCGGCGTGCGAGCATGCTTGCGCGAGGGCCGGGTTCTCGGACAGGAAGCCGTAGCCGGGGTAGATCGCGTCGGCCTCGGCCCGCAACGCCGTCTCGACCATCTGGTGATGGTCCAGGTAGGCCCGCACGGGGTGGCCGGGCTCGCCGATGAGGTAGGCCTCGTCCGCCTTGAGCCGGTGCTCGGAGTTGCGGTCCTCGTACGGGTAGACCGCAACCGTCTGGGCGCCCAGCTCGTAGGCAGCTCGAAACGCGCGGATGGCGATCTCGCCGCGGTTGGCGACGAGCACCTTGCGGAACATCCAGGTCAGGGTAATGCCGCGCCGGATCATCCAGGCTGCAACTGCGGGGCGGCTGGCGCGCACAGCGGCCTAGCATCACCGCGTGCGCCCGCACCCGACGCGGTACCGGACGGCGCTCGAGGACAGCGCCCGGTGGGACGGCTTCCGCTTCCGGCCGGGCGACATCGTGATCAGCGCGCCGTCCAAGAGCGGTACGACATGGACCCAGATGATCTGCGCGCTGCTGGTGTTCCAGACGCCCGACCTGCCGGCGCCGCTGACCACCCTGTCCCCGTGGGTGGACATCCGGGTGCGCCCGGTGGGTGAGACGTTCACGCGGCTCGAGCGTCAACGCCATCGTCGGTTCATCAAGACCCATACGCCGCTCGACGGGCTGCCGTACGACGAGCGGGTGACGTACCTTGCGGTGGGACGGGACCCACGAGATGTGGCGATGTCGCTGCGGCACCAGGGCGCCAACCTCCGGCGGGACGTGATCAGCCGGCTACTGGACGGGCCGGAGCCGGACGCAGGCCGGGAGATGACGCCCGCAACCCCGGCCGAGGAACGGGCGTACTTCCGGGCGTGGACGGACGACGACACAGACCCGCTCGGCAGCCTGGACTCGCTACGCGGCCTGGCCTGGCAGCAGTCCCGCGCGTGGGTCCGGCGGCAAGCGCCGAACGTGGTCCTGGTGCACTACGGCGACCTGTCCCACGACCTCGACGGCGAGATGCGACGGCTCGCCGACCGGCTGGACATCACGGTGCCCGAGCCGACCTGGCCCCCTCTCGTCGAGGCCGCGACGTTCGCCCGGATGCGCAAACGCGCCGTCGACCTCGTGCCGGACGAGCGGCTCGGCATCCTGAAGGACCCGGACGCGTTCTTCCGGTCCGGCTCGTCCGGCGGGTGGCAACAGGTGCTTACCACCGAGGATCTCGCCCGGTACGACGAGCGCCTGGCCGCACTGACTGCCCCCGACCTTGCGCGCTGGATGCACCGGGGCTCCCGCTGACCCCTGCCGCGACGCCATGCGTCGTGCCAGCGTGGGCCGCGATTCGTATGACGGCCCGCCGTCAGCCGGCGATGGTGCAGATCATCCCGCCGGCGGGGATCTTGTCGCCGGCTTCGACCTGCAGGTTCGTGATCGTGCCGGCCTGGTGGGCGCCGACCGGCTGCTCCATCTTCATCGCCTCCAGCACGACGACCAGGTCGCCCTGCGCCACCTGTTGGCCCTCGGCCGCCACCACCTTGACGATGGTGCCCTGCATCGGAGAGGTCAGCTCGTCACCGCCGTGGGTGGCTCCGCCTGCGGAGGCGACCCGGCGCTGAGCCTGCCGCGCTCGCGGCCCGGCCGCAGCCGCGGCGCCCAGGCCCGACGGCAGCACCACTTCGAGCCGGCGACCGTCGACCTCGACGGTGACGGCGTCCCGCTCGACCTCACGAGCGGCGGCGGCTGCCCCGTCGTACGGCAGGACGGTGTTGTCCCACTCGGTCTCGATCCACCGGGTGTGCACCGCGAACTCCTCAGTGGCCACGAAGGCGGGGTCGTCGAGCACCGCCCGGTGGAAGCCGATGACGGTGGGCATCCCCTCCACGACGAACTCGGCCAGCGCCCGCCGCGACCGCTCGATCGCTTGGACGCGGGTCGCGCCGGTGACGACCAGCTTGGCCACCAGCGAGTCGAACGCGGCCGGCACCGTCTCGCCCTGCTCGTAACCCGCGTCCACCCGAACACCGGGCCCGGCCGGCAGCTGCCAGCGGGTCAGCGTGCCGGGGGCAGGCAGGAACCCGCGCCCGGCGTCCTCGGCGTTGATGCGGAACTCGATCGAGTGCCCGCGCACCACCGGGTCGTCGTAGCCGAGCTCCTCGCCGGCGGCGAGCCGGAACATCTCCCGGACCAGGTCGATCCCCGTGACCTCCTCGCTCACGCAGTGCTCCACCTGCAGCCGGGTGTTCACCTCGAGGAAGCTGATCGTGCCGTCCCGGTCGACCAGGAACTCGCAGGTTCCGGCGCCCACATAGCCGGCCTCGCGCAGGATCTGCTTGCTGGCGCGGTAGAGCGTCGCCTCTTGGTCGTCCAGCAGGTACGGCGCTGGCGCTTCCTCGACCAGCTTCTGGTGCCGCCGCTGCAGCGAGCAGTCCCTGGTGGACACCACCACCACGTTGCCGTGCACATCAGCCAGGCACTGGGTCTCGACGTGGCGCGGCCGGTCGAGGTAGCGCTCGACGAAGCACTCTCCGCGACCGAAGGCCGAGACCGCCTCGCGAAAGGCAGAGTCGTACAGCTCCGCGACCTCGTCCATCTCACGGGCGACCCTCAACCCGCGCCCCCCGCCGCCGTATGCCGCCTTGATCGCGATCGGCAGGCCGTGCTCCTCGGCGAAGGCGATGACCGCGTCGACGCCATCGACCGGGCCCGGGGTGCCCGGCACGAGCGGGGCACCCACCTTCGCGGCGATCCGGCGGGCCTTGACCTTGTCGCCCAGCGCCTCGATGGCGGCTGGCGGTGGTCCCACCCACACCAGGCCTGCCTCGCCCACAGCGCGGGCGAACTCGGCGTTCTCGGCCAGGAAGCCGTAGCCGGGGTGCACCGCGTCGGCACCGCTGCGCGCGGCCACCCCGAGCAGCTTGTCGATCGACAGGTACGAGTCACCGGGCGCCGCTGCGTCGAGCGAGTACGCCTCGTCGGCAAGGCGCACGTGCAAGGCGTCGCGGTCGGCATCGGCATAGACCGCCACGCTCCGGAGACCGGCGTCCCGGCAGGCCCGGACCACCCGCACTGCGATCTCACCGCGGTTGGCCACCAGGACCCGGCGCGGAGGCTTGGTTCCGGGCGGCGCCGCCGGCTGACTCGGCCGGCCGGACGGGCGCGTGCTCATGCGCCGTACTCTGCCAGTTACCCAGGCTCACACGTTCGCACTGCAGCCCCAGCCTGTCCGACCCCGGAGGTTTCGATGTCGTCGTTCGAGCTCTCGCGCGAGCACGAGGAGTTCCGCCAGTCCGTGCGCGGCTTCGCCCATGATCACATCGCGCCGCACAGCGCCGAGTGGGACCGCAAGCATCGGTTCCCGGTCGAGGTGGTTCGGGACATGGGCGAGCTCGGGCTGTTCGGGCTCACCGCACCGGAGGAGTTCGGAGGCGCTGGGGGTGACTTCACCAGTCTGTGCGTGGCGATCGAGGAGATCGGCCGGGTCGACCAGTCCGTCGGGCTCACCCTCGAGGCGGCCGTCGGTCTCGGCATCAACCCGTTGCAGGTCTTCGGCAGCCAGCAGCAGAAGGAGCGCTGGCTGCCGGACCTCGTCGCCGGTCGGGCGCTGGCCGCCTTCGGCCTGACCGAGGCGGGCTCCGGTTCGGACGCCGGCGGGCTGCGCACCCGGGCGAGCGTGCGGGACGGGTCGTGGGTGCTGAACGGAGAAAAGCAGTTCATCACCAACTCGGGCACCGACATCACCTCGCTGGTCACCGTGGCCGCCCGCACCGGCGAGCGTGACGACGGCCGGCCTGAGCTGTCCACCATCATCGTCCCGGCCGGCACCGACGGCTTCGTGGTCGAGCCGGCGTACGACAAGCTCGGCTGGCACGCCTGCGACACCCATCCGCTCACCTTCCGCGACGTCGCCGTGCCGGAGGATCACCTGCTCGGTGAACGTGGCCGCGGCCTCGCTCAGTTCCTCGCCACCCTGGACGACGGCCGGGTCGCAATCGCCGCGCTCGCCGTCGGTTGTATCGAGGCGTGCCTGCAGATGAGCACCCAGTATGCGAGCGAGCGCACCACGTTCCTGGTGCCGATCGGGGCCAAGCAGGGGGTGGCGTTCAAGATCGCGGACCTGCAGGTGATGGCGGAGGCGGCGAGGCTGCTGACGTACAAGGCGGCGGCGCTCAAGGACGCCGGCACGCCGCACGCCCGGTTCAAGCAGGCAGCCGCGACCGCGAAGCTGTACGCGACCGAGTCGGCCGTCACGGCGACCCGGATCGCGACGCAGGTTTTCGGTGGGTATGGGTTCATGGAGGAGTACCCGGTGGCGCGGTTCTACCGGGACGCGAAGGTGCTCGAGATCGGCGAGGGCACCAGCGAGATCCAACGGCTGGTGATCTCCCGTGGCCTCGGCCTGCCGGTGGAGTGACCCGGGCGCCGGGGCGAGATAGTCAGCAGTCGTGCGCGGAATCATCCTGGCCGGGGGCGCGGGCACTCGGCTGTATCCGATCACCCTGGGCGTGAGCAAGCAGCTGATGCCGGTCTATGACAAGCCGCTGATCTACTACCCGCTGTCCACGCTCCTGCTGGCGGGAATCCGCGACATCCTGGTCATCACGACCCCGCGGGACGCGGCCGCGTTTGCTCGCCTGCTCGGTGACGGCACTCGGTTCGGGGTGTCGATCAGCTATGCCCAGCAGCCGGAGCCCAAGGGCTTGGCGCAGGCCTTCACCCTGGGGGCGGACTTCGTCGGCGGCGATCGCTGCGCCCTCGTGCTCGGCGACAACATCTTCTACGGCCAGGGGTTGGGTCTGCAGCTGAAGCGCTTCGTAGCCGTCGACGGGGCGGCGATCTTTGCGCACTGGGTCGACGACCCCCGTGCGTACGGCGTGGTTGAGTTCGACCGCGACGGGACGGCGGTGGCGTTGCAGGAGAAGCCCGAGCACCCCCGCAGCAACTACGCAGTGCCCGGGCTGTACTTCTACGACAACGACGTGCTCGAGATCGCGGCCGGGCTTACGCCGTCCGCGCGCGGTGAGTACGAGATCACCGATGTCAACCAGGCCTACCTCGGGCGCGGCTCGCTGCAGGTACAGGTCCTCGCCCGGGGCACGGCCTGGCTGGACACCGGCACCTTCGAGTCCCTCAACGACGCCAGCAACTTCATCCGCACCGTCGAGAACCGGCAGGGTCTACGGATCGGCGCGCCGGAGGAGGTGGCTTGGCGGCAGGGCTTCCTCACCGACGACGAGCTGCGCGACCGCGGGGAGGCACTGCTCGGCAGCGGGTACGGCGGCTACCTGCTCGGGCTGCTCGAACGCCACAGCCTGCCGACGGTGGGCACCACCTAGCCGGGCCGGTGGCGCGGGCGGCCCGGGCGACCGATGTCGAGACGTTGCGGTCGCCGGGGCGGCCAAGTGCCTCGAGACCGCCGGTCAGGAGTGAGGGTGGCCGTGGACCAGCGGCCGCCACCAGTCCCGGTTGTCGAGGTACCAGCCGACCGTGTCGGCAAGGCCCTGGCCGAAGTCGACTTCCGGCTTGAACCCGAGATCGCCGGCGATCTTGTCGGCACACACCGAGTACCGCAGGTCGTGGCCCGGTCGGTCGGCGACCCGAACCACCCGGCCCCAGTCCGCGCCGCAGGCATCGAGCAGCCTGCCCGCCAGGTGCCGGTTACTGAGCTCGGTGCCACCGCCGATGTTGTATACCTCACCGGGACCCCCGGACTCGAGCACCAGGTGCAGGGCACGGCAGTGGTCGTCGACGTGCAGCCACTCGCGCACGTTGGAGCCGTCCCCGTACAGCGGCGCGGTGCCGCCCTGCGTCAGGGCGGTGATGAACAACGGAATGATCTTCTCGGGGAACTGGTAGGGGCCATAGTTGTTGGAGCACCGAGTCACGCAGACCGGCAGCCGATGGGTGTGGAAGTACGAGCGGGCCAGCAGGTCACTGCCGGCCTTGGAGGCTGAGTAGGGCGAGCTCGGCCGCAGCGGCTGTTCCTCGTCCCAGCTGCCGGTCTCGATGGAGCCGTACACCTCGTCGCTCGACACGTGCACGAACTTGTCGACGCCGTGTCGTAGGGCGGCATCGAGCAGTACCTGCGTTCCGACAAGGTTGGTCTGGACGAAGTCACCAGCGGCTCGGATCGAGCGGTCGACGTGGGTCTCGGCCGCGAGATGGACGACGGCATCCGCCTCGGCCGTCAGCGTGTCCACCAACCCCCGGTCCACGATGTCGCCTTCAACGAAGCGCAGCCGCGGGTCGTCAGCGACCGGCGCCAGGTTCGCGAGGTTGCCGGCGTAGGTGAGCTTGTCCAGCACGGTGACCTGATCGATTGCGGGCAGACCCCAGGCATCCCCTAGGGCTCCACGGACGTAGTGGCTGCCGATGAACCCGGCGCCGCCGGTCACGAGAACTCTCATGTCGTGCTTCCGGCGGTGCTTCCGGTCGTGTCCCCGATCGTGCCTGGCGGTTGCCCGCTCATCTGGCCACCCTTCACCGCTGCGACGAGAACCGACGAGCCGAACGGCACGTTATACCGGCGAAGCACTGTTTCGTCGAGGTGACAGAGCGTCATCAGCACCCGGTCCAACGACGGTGACACGGGCGGCAGCCGCTGCTCCGGGATCCCGCGGCCGCGCCGCAGCCGCCCCAGCAGCCGCTGGGCGACGAAGAGCGGAAACACAGCGGCGAACGCGTGTGTCACCCGAAGCGGCTGCAGCCCCGCCCCGCGGACGGCACGCAGCAGCTGGCGACGCGTATAGCGGCGGTGATGGCCGGCGGTGGCATCGTGGTCGGTCCAAGCCCACTGGTAGGCGGGCACCGACAGCAGTAGCCGGCCGCCGGGGGCCAGTACGCGAGCCAGCTCCCGCATCGCCAGAGCCTCGGGCTCGCAGTGCTCCAAGACGTCGAAAGCGCTGACCACGTCGAAGACATCGTCCGGGAAGGGCAGAGCCAGCGCGGACGCACACACCCCAACACCAGCGACCAACCCGTGCGGGAGCACGTCCACCGTGACGTGGCGGTGGCCGCTGCCCATCCAGTCCACGCTGGGACCGTCTGCACTGCCGACGTCGAGAGTTCGCCGTGGCGTACCGAGAAATGCGCCGAGTGCTGCATGCAGCAGGCGCGCCCGGGCGCGATACCACCAGTAGTCGGGATGCTGCAGCGAGGCCGAGCCCGGCTCGGTCGCTATCGGGTGTGGTGACACAGCGCCCTCAACAGCGACGCCACGACGCGCTCGACGTCGTCGGCCGACAGATCGTTGTAGAAGGGCAGCCGCAGCAGCCGTCCGCTGATGTCGTCTGTGACCGGACAGTCGGTGGTCGACGCCGAGAACCGCCGGCCCGCCACGGAGCTGTGCAGCGGCACGTAGTGGAACGTGGACTGGATGCCGTCCGCCCGCATCGCCGCGAGTACGGCGTCCCTCGTCTGCTGGTCCGGCGCCAGGACGTAGAACATGTGGTGGGCCGGCTCGCAACCGTCGGGAACCACTGGTAGCCGCAGATCATGCTCGGGCGCGCTGGACGCCAGTGCGTCGGCGTAGGCCTCGAACACCGTCCTGCGTCTGGCCTGGATCACGTCGCACCGCTCGAGCTGTGCGGTCAGCTGCGCGGCCAACGTGTCGGCCAGGCCGAACGAGGAGCCAGTGTCCTGCCACGAGTACTTGTCGACCTGACCAAGCAGGAAGGAGCGGCGGTTGGTGCCCTTGTCGTACAGCACACGGGCACGGTCGACGTCAGCGCCGTCGTTGACCAGGAGGGCGCCGCCCTCACCGCACACGATGTTCTTCGTCTCGTGAAAACTGAGCGCGGCCATCCGCCCGAGGCTCCCCAGTGGCCGGCCGTGCCACCGGCCGAACAGCCCGTGCGCATTGTCCTCGATGATCGAGACGTCGGGTCGATCGGCCAGCGCGGTCCGCAGTCCGCCGATGTCGCAGGCGACGCCGGCGTAGTGCACCGGGACGACGGCGCGCACACTGTCCTCCAGCAGGGCCGCGACGTGCCCCGGGTCGAGGCCGAGCGTGTGCGGCTCGATGTCACAGAACACGATCCGGGCACCCTGGCGCGCAAAGGCCAGTGCGGTGGTGGTGAACGTGAAGGAGGGCACGATGACGGTGTCCCCTGGTTGCAGGTCCAGCAGCATCGCCGACAGCTCGAGCGCCGAGGTGCACGAGGTGGTGAGCAGAACCTCCTGGGCGCCGGTCTCCTGCGCCAGCAGCGCACTCGCCCGCCGGGAGAAGGGCCCGCCCGAGGACGTGTGACCGCCCAGCATGGCCTCCCGGACGTACTCGAGCTCTCGACCCACGAGGGCGGACCGGTTGAACGGGATCGGCTGTTGGCCTGCCACTCAGCTCCCCGTCCAGGGCAGCGGCCGGCCGAGGCGAGCCGCCAGCCGGGAGTCGGGGTCGCGGTAGTAGTCCTGCAGCTGGCCCATGAGCCCGGGTTCGAGGTCGGGGGGTGGCTCCCCCCAGCTGGCATTGACCCGCCGGGTCGGGTCGGGTGGGCGGAACCCCGGGTCCACGTCGAGCGCGGCGTACAGATCGGCCAGCGGCTGGGGGCGCGAGGTCGCCTCCTCGAGGAACTGCACGCGCACACTTCCCGGGAAGCTCGCCCACCAGGGCTCCAGCTGGTCGACGTAACGGCCCCGCTCCAGGTAGGCGTAGGGAGACACCGACGTACACGCGGGGTCCCAGGCGCGGGGGCCGCGCAGGCTGTCCCACAGCGCCCGAGCGAGCGTTCGGTCCTCCAAGCCGTACCCGGTGCTGAGGCGCCAGTTGGACACCGCGCGAGCAACCGGGTCACGCAGCTGCACGACCACGGTTGCGGCACCGAGCACCGCGGCGGCGCGGTCGGCCGCCTTGGCGTCCTCGAGGTAGCTGGTGCTCTTGTCGCCGAGAACCGACTCTGACGTGGCGTGCGCGAAGTAGGTGGCGCGGTACCACTCGTAGCCACGCCCAGCCAGCTCGTCAGAGACGAACACCTTGGGCTCCGGACGTCCGGGGCGGGCCATCGTGATGTCAGGGTGGGCGTCCAGCACCTCGTGCAGCAGCGTTGTCCCGCATCGCTGCGCACCGATCACGACCAGGTGCCGGGTCACCGCCGGACCCGCTCGATCACGTGATAGGTGTCCTGCGTGTTGACCGAGTGCAGCACCCGGACGACGTACTCGCCGAGCATCGACAACAGCGCGATGGTCACCCCGTTGAACATCGCCAGCAGCACGATCAACGACGTCCACCCGGGCACTCGGGTGTCGGAGAACAACCCGATACCGAGATAGACCACGCCGAGGGCAAAGCTGGCCAGCGCGATGGCGAAGCCGGCGGCGGCGGCGAGGCGCAGCGGCAGCACCGAGTAGCTGAACAAGATGGTGAACACCAGGCGAAGAATCCGCGCCAGGCTGTAGTTGCTGTGCCCCACCTGGCGGGGCTCGTGCCGCACCGGCACCTGGGTGCGGTTGCTGGAGTACAGCAGCGCCTGCCCGGTGATGTAGGGGTACGCGGTGCGCGAGGCGCAGATGCGGTCTACGACGTCGCGTCGCATGATGCGGAAGTTCGACACCACGAGGTCCGGCGGCTGGCCGAAGATGCGGCGGTTCACCAGGCTGATCAGGGCGCTGCCCATCCTGCGGTACAGCGGTGCCTGCTTGGTCTCGAACGCTCCGAACACCAGGTCACGTCCGGTCATGGCAGCGCCGATGAGGATCGGTAGCTGGTCGGGCGGGTTCTGCATGTCGTCGTCCATGGTGATGACGAAGTCCCCGTGGGACTCACGCAGACCAGCCAGGTTGGCGTTGTGCTGGCCACAGTTGTGCAGCAGGTTCAGTGCCACGAGGTGCTGATTGGCGCGTGCGCGCTGGGAGACGACGTCCCAGCTGCGGTCGCTGCTCCCGTCGTTGACCAGGATCACCTCGTAGGACAGGCCCAGGTTCTCGAAGGTCTTGACGACCTCGTCGACGGTCTGGCCGACCAGGCCCTCGCTGTTGTAGACCGGGATCACCACGGTGTAGGTGAACGCGTACCGGTCGAGGCGGGCGGCTCCCTCGAGGTTCGCGTCCTCCGAGTGCGTCGGTTCGCTGGCAGCCACGTCCGCTCGCAGATCCTCGGTCCATCGGTGTCGACGGCAACAGCCCAGCCGACCCCGGTCACGGGTATGTCGCGAGCGACTGTATACGGCTTGCGGCATAACCTCCTCGCCATGCCAGCAGGAGCGGGCAGCACGCGGACCCTGGCGGTGGGCGCTGGTGTCAGCGGGTTGCTGGCCTACCTGTTCTTCGCCCTCAGCACTCGCAGCCTGGGGGCGAGCGCTGCCGCCCCGGTCACCGTGCTGTGGACCTACTGGAGCTTCAGCGCGGCCGCGGTGACCTTCCCGCTGCAGCACTGGATCGTCCGGTCCGTGGTGGCCCACGGCGAGGGCAGCGTACGTAGGGCGCTGCCCGGGGTTGTCGTAGGCGTGGGCGCCGCCTCGATCGCCGCCGGCCTGGTCGCCTGGGCGGTGCGCGAGCCGCTGTTCGGTCGCGCCGACGCGTGGTTCCCGGCGCTCGTCGCCGGCGTGACAATGGGGTCGGGACTCACGGGCATCGTTCGCGGAAGCCTGTCGGCCCGCGGACGCAGCGCCTCGGTGGCCACGGCCCTGGTGCTGGAGAACGGCGTCCGCTGTCTCGCCGCGGCGGTCCTGATCGCCTGGGCGACGCCATCCGCGCTCGGTCTGGGGATCTGCCTGTCCGCGGGCGCGCTGGCGCACCTGATGTGGCCGTCGTCGTTCCGCCTCGCCCGCAGGATGACGTCGCAGCCGGCCGAATCCCGGCTGTGGTACCTCAGCGGCGCCTCCGCCGGTCAGCTGATGGCCCAGGGGGTGCTCACCGCCGGACCGGTGCTGCTCGCGCTGAGTGGCGGATCCGCCGCCCAGGTCACGGCCGTCTTCGCCGCCCTCGCATTGTTTCGTGCCCCATACACGCTGGCCATCGGGGTCGTCTCCCAGCTGACCGGCCGGTTCACGGTCCTGTTCCTGCGTGGGCGGACAGCGGCTCGGCGCCGGGTGTGGCTTGCGGTGGTCGCGTCGACCGGTGCCGCGGCCGCGCTCGGCGCTGGCGTCGGCGCGTGGGCCGGCCAACGGTTGCTGCCGGTGGTGTTCGGCGAACAGGTCGCCCTGCCCGCCGCCCCGGCAGCCCTCCTCGCCGCCGGCAGCGCCGTCGCCGTCGGCAGCCTGGTGCTGGCGGTGATGATCCTGGCCCAGGGTCGCGGTGTCGCGTTCGCCCGTGCGTGGGGCCTGGCTGTGCTGGCTGGGGGAATCGGGTTCACCCTGTTGGCCGAGCAGCCGCTGATGCGGGTCTGCTGGGCGTTCCTGGCCACCGAGGTGCTGGCCCTGGTGGCCCTCGCTGTCGAGGAGCGACGTGGCGCACCCGCGGGACGCAATCGCCCCCGGGCTTCCGCCAGGGTCTCGTGAGAGCCTCCTGCCCATGAGGGGGAGGTCGGCGCGCCGGCGCATGAGCAGCACCCAGCTGGTCGGGCTGTGCGTGCTGTTCACCCTTGCGCTGCGCGTGCCGTTCCTCACCGCGCCGCTGCTGCCCGACGAGGCCGGTCTGCTGATCATCGCCGACGACTGGCACGAGGGCCGGTTCCTGTACGGCGACTACTTCGTCGGCCGGGGGATCGTGCTGGTGTTGGTCTTCAAGCTCGCGGATGTCCTCGGTGGCCCGGTCGCCTTGCGCCTGCTCGCCTGCGTCGTGGCCGCCGGGCTGGTGGTGTCGGCCGGCTGGGCCGGTCACCGGCTACGCGGGCGGGCCGGCGCCGCCGGGGCCGCGCTGGTGGCGGCGGCGTACGCCTCGATGGCCGCGTACTCAGCCAATGCCATGAACGAGCGCCTGGTCGCCGCAGCGCTGGTCGTCACCAGCTGCGCGTGCACCATCGCCGCGGTGACCGGACCGGCGCAGTCGGCCCGCCGGCAGCAAGGGCTGGCGGTGCTCGCGGGGGTGACGGCGAGCTGTGCGGTGCTGGTGGTCCAGAGCTACGCCCAGGGCGCGATCTTCGCAGCGGTCTTGCTGTTCGTCTCGTGGCGCACCCGCGTGCTGCCTGGGGCTGATGCGGCCCGGGTCGCCGCCGCCGGCGTGCTTGGCGTCTTGCTGCCGGTCGCCGCGGTGGCGGCTGCGGTGCTCACCACGTGGCAGACCGCGGCCCAGTACTGGTTCCAGCTGTTCGGCTACCGGTTCAGCGCGGTGGGTGTCCTCGGGGGCAGCACGGACAGACCCTTCGAGCGGCTGAGCCACCTGGCCGTCGTCGCTGTCTGGTCCGGGATGGTGCTGTTGGCGATCTGCGCGCTGCTCGGCTACCGCCAGCTGCGGGATCGTCGCGACCTGACTTCGGCGTGGTGGGCGATGGTCGCGATGGTTGCCGTCGCATGCGTGGGCATCGCCCTCGGTGGCGACTACTACTCCGACTACCTGCTCGAGCTGGTCCCCTCCTTGGTCCTGCTGACCGGCCTGGTGGCTCCCGGCCGTGCCTGGTCCGGATTCGGGATGCGGGCAGGTGCCGTGCTGGCTGCGGTGTCGGCGGGTGTCGTCATGTGCATCGCGATGCAGCGGATGATCGGCTACACCACGACTGCCGAGTCCGTCGGGCAGTGGCTCTCGGCCGGTGCGCACGACGACGACACTGCCGTGATCTTGTGGGGTACCGCCGACGTGTTGTACGAGGCGGGCATGGGCAGCCCCTACCCGTACCTGTGGAGCCTGCTGACCCGCACCCTCGACCCAGACCTCGACCTGCTGCTGGCGACGCTGCGCGGGCGCGATGCCCCGACCTATGTGGTCTCCATATACCTCAACGCGTGGGGGCTGGACGACTCCGGCGAGCTGATGGCGCTGCTAGCCGACCGCTACGTCTACGTCGGCGCCCCGTGCGGGCTGGACGTGTACCTGCTGCGCACCGAGCAGCGCGAGCTGCCGGCCGCCGAGGCGTGCGGTTAGGGCCAGCGCGGTGCTGCCCACAGGTGGTGCCAGCGAACCCCGAGCTCGCCCACGAGCTCGCGCAGCAGGGGCAGGCCGAGGCCGACGACGGTGTGCGGGTCACCGTCGACGGCGCGCACGTACGGCCCGCCCCGCCCGTCCAGGGTGAAGCCGCCGGCCACGCCCAACGGCTCGCCGGTCGCGACGTACGCCTCGATCTCGTCGTCGCCGATGTTGGCGAAGTGCACCACTGTCGAGGCGAGCGCGCTGACGTGCCGGGTCGTCGATGCCGGGGCAAGCTGCCGCACGCTGTGCCCGGTGTGCAGCATGCCGGCTCGTCCGCGCATCTGGTGCCAACGCCGGATCGCGGCGTCGGCGTCGCGTGGCTTGCCGTACGCCGCGCCGTCGAGCTCCAGCACCGAGTCGCAGCCGAGCACCAGGACGCCGTCGGTTCCGAGGTCGCCTCGCCGCTCGACGAGCCCGGCTACCGCCGCGCACTTGCGCTGCGCCAGCAGCAGCGCGAGCACGGCGGGTTCGGTCTCGCCGACGTCGTCCTCGTCCACACCGGACACCACCACCTCCGGGTCCAGTCCAGCCGTGCGTAGGGTGGCGAGCCGCGCCGGCGACGCGGAGGCGAGCACCAGCCGCGGCCGGCCGGTCACAACTGCCTCAGCGCGTCGCGCAACGGGTCGAGCCCCAGGCTGCCGAGGTCGAGCGCCGCCCGGTGGAAGGCCCGTGGGTCGTGGGCAGCGCCTTGGCGGGCCTGCAGCTCGGCCCGCGCCTGCAGCCAGACCCGCTCCCCGAGCTTGTACGACGGCGCCTGGCCCGGCCAGCCGAGGTAGCGGTCACGCTCGAACCGCAGCGTGGGGTCGTCGAGCTGTGAGTGCGCGGCCATCAGCTCGAGCATCAGCTCCGGTGTCCACGCCTCGCCGGGATGGAAGCCGAACGGGTTGTCGGCGGGGATCGGCAGCTGCAGGTGCATCCCGATGTCCACCACCACCCGCACCGCCCGGACGGCCTGACCGTCCAGCATTCCGAGCCGATCGGCCGGGCGGGCGAGGCAGCCGAGGTCCTGCATCAGCCGCTCGGCGTACAGCGCCCAGCCCTCGCCGTGACCCGAGACCCAGCACAGCAGACGCTGCCACCGGTTCAGTAGCTCGGCGCGGTACGCCGTCTGACCGATCTGGAGGTGATGGCCGGGCACCCCTTCGTGGTAGACCGTCGTCAGCTCACGCCACGGCGAGAAGCGCTCGATGCCGTGCGGCACCGACCACCACATCCGCCCGGGCCGACTGAAGTCCTCGCTCGGGCCGGTGTAGTAGATCCCGCCGTCGTGCGTCGGCGCCAGTCGGCACTCGATCCGACGAACTGGGTCGGGGATGTCGAAGTGCACGCCGGCCAGCCCGGTGATCGCCGCGTCCGCCTCGACCTGCATCCAGTCGCGAAACGCCGCACTGCCGTGGATCCAGCTGTCGGGGTCGGCGTCAAGCGTGGCCACCGCGTCCGCGATCGACCCGCCCGGCACGATCTCCTGGCCGGTGGCCACCTGCTCCTGATGGATGCGATGCAGCTCGGCCCATGCCCACGCATACGCCTCGTCGAGGTCGATCTCGGCTCCGAGGAAGTACCGCGACTCCAGGCCGTAGGTCTCCCGTCCTACCGCGTCCTGCTCGCGGGCCCGGGGGGCGAGCTCGGTCTCGAGGAAGGCCGCCGTCTCGACGAGGGCGCCCCGGGCCTCGTCGGCGTACCGGGCGAGGCGCTCACGCAGCGTGCCGGTGGCGTCCAGCCCGGCGACGAGCCGGCCGAAGATGTGGTCGCCAGTGTCGCCGGCTGCGCGTGCCCCGGCCCAGCCGCGGGCCTGGGCGGCGACCTCCAGCACCTGCCGGCGGGCCGTGACCCGTCCCTCGGCGGCGGAACGCGCGATGGTGGTGCGCCAGGCGGCGAGGGCGACGGGAACGGCCGCGAGCCTGGCGGCGATGTTGTCCTGCGCCTGCGCGCCGTCGGTGTCCATGAGGTCGAACACCCCGCGCACCTCGTGCAGGGGGCTGGTGAGCACCGACAGCTCGCTGTCGACCAGGCCGGCCTGGTAACGCTCCTGCTGCACTCCGAGGCGTTCCTGCATCGCTGCGCGGGCAACCGCCTCCCGCTCGTCCACCGGGGTGAGGGCCGCGAGCACGGTCAGGGTTTTTTCGACCAGCTCGTGGCGTGCGGCGAAGCCGTCCGGGGACAGGTCGGTCATCTCGGCGTCGTGACCTGAGATCCCGGCTGCGGTGGCGCCCAGCGGGTCGATGGCCGCCCACGCCTCCACGTAGCCGTCGGCCACGGCGTCGACCGTTCGCTCCGGGGGCTGCGGTGAGGCGGTCATCAGGGGGACTCTAGGGGCATGCGCGCTCTGGACTACCCCGGGTTTCCGCCCGACCAGCCCGGGGTCGTCGCGGCCGACGGCGAGTGGACCGTCCTGGGTGGCGCGCCGGTTCCCGAGACACTGGTGCATGGCCGCACCTGCGTGTTGGCGGTCGGCAGCAACGGCTCACCGCCGGTGCTGTTCGCCAAGCTGCGCGCGGGCGGCGTCGACGCTGGGGTGGCGTTGTTGCCGTACGACGTGCGTGGGCTTGCCGTTGCCCACTCGGCGCACGTCAGCCGGGGCGGGTATTTCGCGGCCACGCCATCAGCCGCGCCCGGCGGTGTCGTACGGGTGGTGGCGTCGTGGTTCGACGCCGCGCAGCTCGCTGCCCTGGACGCGACCGAGCTCTCCTACGAGCGGCAGCGGTTGCCGGCATCGGTAACGGGCGCGCCGGCCTCTGCTGAGGTGTACGTCTCTCGGTGGGGGGTGCTGGCGCCGGCCGGAGTGCCGGTCGCGTCGACCACCCAGAACCGGGTGCACCGGGTGCTGGCGCGCGACCCAGGACTGGCGCGCCTGCTGCCGCTGGCCGACCCCGAGGCCACCGCTGCCGTGCTGGGGCGGGACGAGGCGTTGCGCGTCGCCGTCCGGGAGCGGCTGCTCGACCTCGGCTGGGTGCTCCCGACCGGCTGGTGAGGCAGAGGAGCGCGCAAGCGGCTGCTGCCTGCGTGAAAGCCGGGGGAGTGGTCAGCGGGGGAGGGCGGAGCGGCGCCAACCGGCCGGGCCGGGCGACAGCGGGCGGCGCAGCGCGCGCGCCGGGTCAGCCCACGCCGACCGACGCGCACGCGCCCCGCCCACCCAGTCGGCGCCGGCGGCGGCCTGGCGGGCGGCGACCACCGCCACCAGGGCTGCCAGCTCCTCGTCGGTGGGGTTCCCCCGCACCACCCTCAGCACCGGCACCACAGCCGGCTCGGCGTCGTCGGTCTCGCCTACCCGGCCGCTCACAGTGGGATGTTCCCGTGCTTCTTCGGCGGCAGCCCGGCCCGCTTGGTGCGCAGCAGACGCAGTGACCGGACCACCTCGACCCGAGTTTCGTGCGGCCGTACAACAGCGTCGACATAGCCACGCTCGGCGGCCACGTACGGATTCGCCAGGGTGTCCTGGTACTCGGTGACCAGCTCGGCGCGCCGGGTCTCGGGGTCGTCGGCGTCGGCCAGCTCCGAGCGGTAGAGGATGTTGACCGCGCCTTGCGCGCCCATCACGGCGATCTGCGCCGTCGGCCAGGCGATGTTCATGTCTGCGCCGAGATGCTTGGAGCCCATCACGTCGTAGGCCCCGCCGTACGCCTTGCGGGTGATGACGGTGACGAGCGGGACAGTCGCCTCGGCGTAGGCGTAGATCAGCTTGGCACCGTGGCGAATGATGCCGTCCCACTCCTGGTCGGTGCCGGGCAGGAAGCCGGGCACGTCGACGAATGTCAGCACCGGCACGTTGAAGGCGTCGCAGGTACGCACGAAGCGGGCCGCCTTGTCGCTGGCGTCGATGTCGAGCGTGCCCGCCAGCTGCGACGGCTGGTTGGCGACCACGCCGATCGAGTGTCCCTCGACCCGGCCGAAGCCGATGATGATGTTGGGCGCGAACAGTGGTTGCACCTCGAGGAACTCACCGTCGTCGAGCACACCCCGGATCGCCGCGTGCATGTCGTACGGCTGGCTGGCCGAGTCGGGCACCAGAAAGTCCAACGCACGGTCGGCATCGGTGATCTCCAGCACCGCAGGGTCGGGCACCGCGTCACCGAAGGCGGGTGGGTCGTCGAGGTTGTTGCTCGGCAGGAAGCTCAGCAGCGCCTTGACGTAGTCGATCGCGTCGGTCTCGTCGGAGCCGAGGTAGTGCGCGTTGCCCGACTTGGTGTTGTGGGTGCGGGCCCCGCCCAGCTCTTCGAACGTCACGTCCTCGCCGGTGACGGTCTTGATCACGTCCGGGCCGGTGATGAACATGTGCGACGTCTTGTCGACCATCACCGTGAAGTCGGTGATCGCCGGGGAGTAGACGTGTCCGCCGGCGCAGGCGCCCATGATGAGGGAGACCTGCGGCACCACCCCGGAGGCGTGCACGTTGCGTTTGAAGATCTCGCCGTACAGCCCGAGCGAGACGACACCCTCCTGGATGCGGGCGCCGGCGCCCTCGTTGATGCCGATGATCGGGCTGCCGGTGCGGATGGCGAGGTCCATGACCTTGCAGATCTTCTCGCCGTACACCTCGCCGAGGCTGCCGCCGAAGACGGTGAAGTCCTGCGCGAACACGCACACCGAGCGGTCGTCAACGGTGCCGTAGCCGGTGATGACACCGTCGCCGTACGGGCGTCGCTGCTGCAGCCCGAAGGCGGTGCTGCGGTGGCGGGCCAGCTCGTCGGTCTCGACGAACGACCCCTCGTCGAGCAGCAGGCCGATCCGCTCCCGTGCAGTCAGCTTGCCGCGGGCGTGCTGCTTGTCCACCGCCCGCGCCGAGCCGGCGTGGACCGCCTCGTCGAGGCGCCGGTCGAGGTCGCCCAGCTTTCCCGCGGTGGTGTGGATGTCGATGTCGTCCGTACCGCCACTGCTCTCGGTCACCGCCTCGCTCACCTTGGGCAGACTAGGACAGGCGAGAATGCAGCGGTGGGAACTCGCCCGGACCATCGATGGAGCAGCCTGGAGCGCCCGCCGCTGGAGGCGGCTGCCCTGCGCCGCGCCCTGCGGGTGGGGGAGCCGGGGTCGTGGTGGCGAGCCCTGGACGTGGTCGACAGTACTGGAAGCACCAACGCCGACCTGGCCGCTGCCGCCCGCGCTGGCGCCGAGGAGGCGACCGTTCGCGTCGCAGAGCACCAGAGCGACGGTCGGGGGCGGATGGGGCGCGGCTGGCAGGCACCGCCGCGCTCGGCACTGACCATGTCCCTGCTCGTCCGCCCGCGGGTGGCGGTGGCGAAGTGGTCGTGGCTGCCGCTGCTTGCCGGCGTTGCGGTCGCGGACGCGGTGCGCTCAGTGGGCGAGGTGGAGGCCACCCTCAAGTGGCCGAACGACGTCATGGTGTCCGGGCTCAAGCTGGCCGGCGTGCTGCTCGAACGCGTGGACACGCCGGCAGGGCCCGCGGCAGTGCTCGGTGTCGGCATCAACGTGACGAACAGCCGTGCCGAGCTTCCCGTGCCTGCCGCGACCTCGCTGTTGCTGGAAGGAGCCGCCAGCACCGACCGGCAGCCGCTGCTCGTCTCCGTCCTGCGCGCCATCGAGGCGCGGTACGCGGCCTGGGTGCTCGATGCCGAGGCAGGTGCTGCACCGATCACCGGCGGTCTGCAGGCGTCGTACATCCGTCGCTGTGCGACCTTGGGCCGCGAGATCCGGGTGGAGCTGCCCGACGAGTCGATGGTCTCCGGCCGGGCCGAGACGGTCGACGAAGACGGTCGGCTGGTGGTGGTCAGCCCTGCGGGCCGGGAGGTCTTGGCAGCCGGCGATGTCGTGCACGTGCGTCCGGAACGCTCAGCGGCACCGTGATATGAGACTCGCCGGCAGCCACCCCCGGCACGGATGTTCCGACGCGTCGGTGGCCAGGGCAGCCACCTGGTCGGAAGTTCGGTGGCTCGCCGGGCTGGCGGTCGCCCCCGGCACGGATGTTCCGACGTGTCGGTGGCCAGGGCAGCCGCCTGGTCGGAAGTTCGGTGGCTGGCCGGGCTGGCGGTC
>Ga0183260_10000323_pt1 | contig 39219 bp, 29 predicted proteins | sample AntDrymUQ4972206_2_FD_129768 | JGI IMG/M metagenome (GOLD analysis project Ga0183260, IMG submission 129768) | Polar desert sand microbial communities from Dry Valleys, Antarctica - metaG UQ497 (22.06) (version 2) (version 2) | ecosystem: Environmental > Terrestrial > Soil > Desert | place... | reverse complement strand
GACCGCCGCGCTGCTGGAGGTGCTCGACCCCGCCCAGAACCACACCTTCCGTGACCACTACCTCGAGCTCGACCTCGACCTGTCCGACGTCGTGTTCATCGCCACCGCCAACGTGCTCGACACCGTGCCGGCGCCCCTGCTGGACCGCATGGAGGTCATCCGCCTCGACGGCTACACCGACGACGAGAAGGTGTTCATCGCCCGCCGCTACCTGCTGCCCCGCCAGCTGGAGCGAGCCGGTGTGCGCGCCGCCGAGCTGGTCGTCGACGACGACACGCTGCGGGCCGTCATCCGCACCTACACCCGGGAGGCGGGGGTCCGCGCGCTCGAGAGGGAGCTCGGCCGCCTCGCTCGCAAGGCGGCGGCCAAGGTCGCCGTCGACGATGACGTGCCGGCGCTGGCGCCCGACGAGCTGACGGGCTGGCTGGGACGGCCCAAGGTCGTCGACGACGTCCCCGAACGCACCGAGCTGCCGGGCGTCGCCACCGGCCTGGCCGTCACCGGGGCCGGCGGTGACGTGCTGTTCATCGAGACGACGGCGTTCCCGACGGCGGCCGAAGCCGAGCCGGGCCTCACATTGACCGGTCAGCTCGGCGACGTGATGAAGGAGTCGGCCCAGATCGCCCTCAACTACGTGCGCTCGCACGCCGCCGAGCTGGGCATCGAACCGGACGCGCTGCGCCGCCGCTTCCACGTCCATGTGCCGGCTGGGGCCGTGCCCAAGGACGGGCCCTCGGCCGGCATCACCATGACGACGGCCCTCGTCAGCCTGCTGCGCGACGAGGCGGTCCGCTCGACGGTCGGGATGACGGGCGAGATCACGCTGCAGGGCGCCGTGCTGCCGATCGGCGGCGTCAAGCAGAAGGTGCTCGCCGCCCATCGGGCCGGGTTGACCGAGGTCGTGCTGCCCAAGCGCAACGGCGGCGACCTCGAGGACGTGCCGGCCAACGTCCGTGACGAGATGACGTTCCACCTCGCCGAGACGTACGCCGACGTGGCCGCCGTCGCCTTCGCCAGCTGACATCGGCGTCGCCGTGGCCGGCGATCGTTGATGCGGCCGGCCGTCCTCACTCGATGGCGTGGCGGGCCAGGACCGCCGGCTCACGTCCGGCGGCAAGCCAACCGGCGGCGCCGGCGAGGACCGGCGTACCGAGGACGATCGCCACCAGCTCGACGACCGGGACCGGGGTGAGATCGGCCGTGCTGTGGTAGCCGGCGACGAGGACGAGATAGGCGCCGCCGGCGCCGAGCACGACGCCGGCGAGCGCCAGACCGGCCGCCGTCGCGGCGGTGAGGTTCCGGCGAGCCGTGCTCGACGCCCCGGTGGCGGCGAGGATGCGGACGTCGGTCGCCGCCTCGGCCCGGATCAGGCCCACCGTCAGCAGCAGCACGCCGAGCGCCAGCGCCATCCCCGTGACGGTGGCGCCGAAGCGCAGCGCCCGCAGACCCTGCTGGTCGTCGCGCCCTTCGATCTCCAGCCCCGCCCGGGCGGCGAGCTCGCGGACCGCGCCCAGCCGCTCGTTCGTGATCGGCTCGGCCGTGGCCAGCAGCCACCGCCCCGACGGCACCGCCTCCCATCCCCGCGCCACGAGACCGTCGCGACCGACGAACGAGCGGGGCAGCGACGTGTATCCGGTGCCGACGTCGGTGTTCAGCGGCGTTGGCTCGGCCGAGGATGGGCCGGGCTCATCGCGCTCGTCACCGGCCGTGCCGAGCAGGCGCAGCGTCCCCCGCTCCGCCGTCACGATGTCGTTGCCGATCGCCCCTGGGTCGACCGAGGAATCGGCCACGGCGATCACCTCCGGCGTGGCCACGTACAAGAGCGACAGGTCGCGCCACCCCTCGTCGATGCGCTCGGCGACCGTGATCGCCAAACGCCCATCCGCGCCGGGGCCGAGCTCGGCCCCGGGATCCCGGGCGGCGTCGAGCCGCGCCCCGGTGGCATCGCCGAGCGCGGCGACGATGTCGTCCACGACGAGCTGTTGCGTAGCCACCTCGGCCGCCGCCGGCACGAAGGGCCCGATGGCGTCGGGGTCGCGGACGATCAGGTGCCGGTCCGACAGGTTTCCGGCGCCGGCGCTGTGGTCGGCCGCCGCGGCGATGGCGACGATCGAGACAGCGATGCCGAGGGCGATGCTGATGGCAGCCAGGGCGGCCGCTGAGCGGGCCTGGTAGCGGGCGAGATCGCGCAACGCGAGCCGGGCCGTGACCGGCAACGGGCCGGCGCACCGGCCGAGCACCCGCACGGCGAGCGGACACAGCATGAGCACGCCCAGCAGGGTGATGAGCGTTCCGGCGCCGACCTGCAGCACGTTGCTCCAGAAGACCTGCGTCTCGTCGGCGAGCTCGCCGGCGGTCGTGAGCGCGGTGAGTCCGACGCCCAGCAGGCCGACGGCGACGGCGGTCGAACGGTGGACGGGCACGGGTAGGGGCGGCCGGCCCGACAGCGCCCGCACGACCGACACCCGCGCGACGGCGCGCGCCGGCCAGGTCGCCGCCATCGTCGACGCGCCCACGGCGATGATCACGATGGCGCCGACCAGCGGCCAGGGGATGTCGAGGATGCTGACGCGGAAGCCCGCCGCCCGCTCCAGCCACGGGCACAGAACGACCCACGCCACGAAGCCGGCGGCGGCCCCGACCAGCGCCCCGACGACACCTACGGCGGTACCGCTGGATGTCATCACCAGTCGCAACCTGCGCTCGCTCGCTCCGATCGCGCCGAGCATGCCGAGCTGGCGGAGCCGCCGCTGCGCCAGCACGACGAAGGCGGCGGTGGCGACCAGCGCGACGAGGACCATCGCCACCGTGGTGACGGCGAGAATGCTGATCGCGGCCGCGGCGGCGTCGCGGCCGGTGCCGCGCTCCTCCACTATCCGGTTCGGATAGTCGGGGCCACGGAACTCTCGGACGCGTTCGCGATCGGCGTCGACGAGCAGCCGGACGAGGTCCGCCCGCGCTGCGGGGTCCGGGCGGATGAGGGCGAACGCGTCGCCGAGCCCGTTGGGGTTTTCGACGACGCCGACGACGACGCGCCCGGAGCCATCGAGATCGAACGAGTCGCCGACGGCGAGCTCGAAGTCGTCGGCGATGCCGTCCGTGACGGCCACCTCGCCCGGCGTGGCCGGGTAGCGGCCGCGGCGGACGTCCAGCATCGCTCCCGCATACGGGCCATCCGGGTCTTGAGAGCGGTAGTCGACCGTCTCGGTGGAGCCGGGGATGGGCACGGCGCGGTGGGCGACCACGTCGGCGTCGCCGAACCATTGGCGGGCGGCGGCGACGGTGCTCTCGACCGCCGCCGGCGACATGTCCTCGAGCAGGAAGGCGTGGTTGGCTCGTCCGAAGTCGGCCGCCGTCGCCCGGACGGCGACGTTGTACGTCGTCGTCGCGAACACCGTCGCGATCGCGACGGTCACCGCGAGCAGACCGATCACCAGCAGCTGTTGGCGCCACTCGCGGCGCAAGAGTCGCCACGACCAGCGCACGATCGCCCGGCGGGCCGGCGCACCACCGTCGGCCGCTGACCGCGACGTTCGCCGCTTGGCGAGCACGGCGGCGGTCACGGGCGGGCGCCGGCGAGCAGGCTCTCCGGCCCGGCCGAGGTCGCGGTCTGGTCGATCATCCGGCCGTCGCGCAGGAAAACGACGCGGTCGGCCCAGGAGGCCAGCTGGGCGTCGTGGGTCACGACCAGGGCGGCGACGCCGCGTCGACAGGCGTCGCGCACGAGGCGCATCACGCCCTCGCCGTTGACGGAGTCGAGGGCCCCCGTCGGCTCGTCGGCGAGCAGCAGCCGGCGCTCCCCGACGACCGCCCGGGCGATGGCGACGCGCTGGCGCTCACCGCCCGACAGCTCGTCCGGGAAGCGTTCGGCCCGCGTCGCCAGGCCGAGGTCATCGAGGGCGCGAGCCGCCGTCGCCCGCGCCGCCCTGGCCCGCACGCCGTCCAGCTCGAGCGGGAGCGCCACGTTCTCGACGGCGGTGAGCCCGGCGAGGAGGTTGAACTCCTGGAACACGAACCCGATCGACCGCCGGCGAAGCCGGGCGCAGTCGTCCCGCGACATCCCGGAGACGTCGATCCCACCGATCAGCACCGTGCCCGCCGTCGCCTCCTCGAGCGTGCCGGCGATCGTCAGCAACGTGCTCTTGCCCGAGCCGCTGGGGCCCATGATCGCCACCAGCTCGCCAGCGGTGACCGTGAGCGAGACGTCCGACAACGCATCGACGCGGGCGGCGCCGTCGCCGAACGACTTCGAGACCTGCGTGAGCGTCAGCGCGGCGGTCATCGCCGGACTCCGACCCTGCGCCGCGACGCCGTCAGCGGCGTGGGGCGGGCGGTGCCCTCCCCCGCCGGGGGCAACCGCTTGATGCGGGCGTCGGCGGTGTCGAGCCAGCGCACGACGGCGTCGAGGCGGTAGATCTCGGCATCGGCGACGAGGAGCAGGCTGACGTCGTCGTCGCCGGCCTGCTCTTTCAGGCGGGTGTACTCGCGCATCGTCTCGATCAGGTGCCGGCGGTGGGTCTGGATGAGCTCGGCGACGTCGACGCCGGGCAGCCGCATGGCGACGAGCACCTTGATAACGAGCTCGTCGCGCGGTGGCACCGAGTCGTCGGGCGGCGTGCGCAGCCAGGCGTCGAGCTCGGCGGTGCCGTCCCCGGTGATGCGGAACGTCTTCTGGCGGCCGTCCTCGACGTCGTCGTCCGATTCGACGAGGCTGTCGCGTTCGAGCCGCTGGAGCGTCGTGTATACCTGGCCGGTGTTCAGCGGCCACACGTCGCCGGTGCGGGCCTCGAACTCCTGGCCGAGCCGGAGCCCGTACTTGGGACCTTCGCTGAGCAAGGCCAAGAGAGCGTGCCGCACGCTCATCGGGACCAGCCGGCGGTCGCTGTTCGCGGTTGCATACTCAGTAGTATACTCGGCATTGCCGGCCGGGGCAAGGTCGGGCAGGCTGGGGCGATGAGCGTCGACGACGAGCTGCGGGTGTCGCCGACGCTGACGATCCCGGCCTGCGAGCTGCGCTGGCGGTTCTCGCGGAGCTCGGGCGCCGGCGGCCAGCACGTCAACACGACCGACTCGCGCGTCGAGCTGTCCTGGGACGTCCGCCGCTCGACGGCCCTGCGCGGCACCGAGCGGGCGCGGGCCGTCCGCCACCTGCGGTCGATGCTGGTCGACGGCGTCGTGACGGTGGCGGCGTCGGAGCGACGCTCGCAGCTGCGCAACCGGGAGACGGCACGCGCCCGCTTGGCCGAGCTGCTGGCCGAGGCGACCGCGCCCCCGCCCCCGCCGCGCCGCGCGACGCGACCGTCACGGGCGGCCGTGCAGCGCCGCGTCGAGCAGAAGAAGCGCCGCGGCCAGACCAAGGAACTGCGCCGGCGCCCGTCCGAATAGCGGCCGTGGCCGAGCGATCGGCGCCTAGCGCGCCGCCGCCTCGGCCCGCACCGGAGCGTTCAGCTCCATCGCCGCCCGCACCCCCCGCAGGACGAGATCGGGGACGATCTCGTCGAAGATGCCGGCGTCCTCGAAGAGCCCGGCGAAGCCGACGTCGAGCGTGAGGATTACGCCTCGACCGCCGATCGGCCGGCGGTGGCGACGAGCTCGATCAGCCGCGCCGCCAGCTCGTCCTTCGTCGCGCACCGGGCGACGGTCCGACCGTCCCGGTAGATCGTGGCCCCGTGACGCCCGGCGCCGATCTCGGTGAGGGCGTTGTGGACGACGGCGTCGGTGTTCGGCGTGACGGCGGCGACGGCGGCCGCCCGCTCATCCGGCGTCGCCCCGTTCGTCAGCTTGAAGCCGACGACGAACGGCTCATGTCCGGAGGGCTCGGCGTACGACTTCAGCTGGGCCAGCAGCTTCGGGGTCGGGCGCAGGTGGACGCTGACGGCGCCGCCCGAGGCGAGCTTGCCGGCGGGGTCGACCTCGATCCGGCGGCCATCGACCTCGAGGTGGTCGACGTCGTAGTCGCTGACGGCGGCGAGGTGGATGACGGCGTCGTAGCGCCCGACGGCGAGGAGCCGGCGCAGCGCCGCCTCCAGGTCGGCGAACGTGAGGTAGTCGACGAGCTCGATCCGAGGGTTGGGTGAGGGACTCTCCCTCACCCAACCCTCGGATGGGAGGACGGCGGTAGCAGAGTGCAACAGCGTGACCGAGTGGCCGGCGGCGGCGAACGCCGAGGCCAGGGCGGCGCCGGTCGAACCGGTGCTGGTGTTGCCGATGGCCCGCACGCCGTCGATCGGCACCGTCGTGCCGCCGGACGTCACCAGCACCCGCACCCCCTGGCCGGGCGGCGCCGGTCCCGCCGTCGGCGCCGGTGTGGCGCCGAGCGGGAGGCGGCGGCGCAGCTCGGCCAGGATCTCGTCGGGCTCCAGCAGCCGTCCTTCGCCGACCTCGCCGCAGGCCAACGAACCCGAGCCCGGTTCCAGCACGTCGACGCCCCACGCCCGCAGCTGGGACAACGACCGGACCGTCGCCGGGTGCCGGTACATCGCCACGTTCATCGCCGGCACCACGACATACGGCTTGTCGAAGTCGTGGGCCAGGAACAGCGTCGAGACGAGGTCGTCACCGACGCCGGCAGCCAGCTTGTTGATCGTGTTGGCCGTGGCCGGACACAACACCACGAGGTCGGCCCGGCGGATCAAGTGGATGTGATCCATGTGCGACCCGGAGGCGAAAACCTCGGTCGCCACCGGCCGTCCGGTGAGGCCCTCCAACGTCGCCGCCCCGACGAAGCGCAACGCCGCCGGCGTGGCCACCGTCTGCACCACGCAGCCGTCCTGCACGAGCCGGGAGATCACGTGGCACGCCTTGTAGGCGGCGATCGAACCGCTCAACTGGAACAGCACCGTCGGAGCGGGCATGCGTGGTACCTGTCCTTTCGGGATCAAGTCCGCGGTGCTCGGCGCCCGCAGGCGGCACCTCGCCGGTGGAGGAAGGCTAGGCCGGTACCCGCGCCGTGAAGAAGCCCCGCAACGCGTCGGCCATCCGTTGGCGGAGGTCGGCGCCGGAGAGCACGACGTCGACCATCGTCAGCGACGTGTGCGTGTGCCCGCGGGCGCGCAACTCCTCGACCGGCACGCCGGCCTCCTGCAATGCCGCCGCGTAGGCCCGCCCCTCGTCGCGCAAGGGGTCGAACTCGCACGTCACGACGAACGCCGGCGGGAGGTCGGCGAGGCTCTCGGCCCGCAACGGTGACGCCTTCGGGTGAGCCCGGTCGGCGGGGTCGGCGTAGTGGTCCCAGAACCACTCCATCAGCGGCTTCGTCAGCACGAAGCCCTCGGCGTTCTCGGTGTACGAGGCGGTGTCGAAGTTGCTGTCGGTGACGGGGGTGAGCAGCAGCTGGCCGCTGATGTCCGGCCCACCGGCGTCGCGGGCCAGCTGGCAGGCGACGGCGGCCACGTTGCCGCCGGCACTCCAGCCGGCGACCGCCAGCTGGCCGGGGATGCCGCCGAGCTCGACGGCGTGGTCGGCCACCCACTGCACGGCGGCGAAGCCGTCGTCGGCGGCGGCCGGGAAGCGGGCCTCGGGAGCGTGGCGGTAGTTGACCGACACGATCACGGCGCCGCTGCGCACGCAGAGGTCCCGGCAGAACGGGTCGTCGCTCTCGCGGGTGCCGAGCACCCAGCCGCCACCGTGGAAGTACACGACGATCGGGTGGGGGCCATCACCCTCGGGCCGGTACAGCCGGTACTCCAGGTCGTCGCCATCGGCGCCCGGCAGGGTCCCGTCGACGACGTCGGTGACGTCGGGTCCCGGCGGGCGGGCGGCGTTGAGCTGCTCGATGAACCCGCGGGCGTCCTCGGCCGACATCGAGTCGATCGTCGGCAGCCCCATGTCCTCCATCATCTTGAGGACGAGGCGCACGTCCGGCTGCAGGCGCACGACCACGCCGTCGTTGCGCTGCGTGCCCGCCGGGCCGGAGAGCTCGAAGCCAAGCATGTCCCGGGCGACGGCGTCGTCGCAGATCTCGCGATAGGCGTCGACCCCGCCGATGTACGGCAGGAACACGCGCGGCTTGCCGGGCACGTTGGCCCCGATGTACCACGAGTTGGCCGTCGGGTGCAGCGTGATGTCGGCGCAGTCGTTGACGTGGCGGACCCAGCCGGCCTCGGCCGTGGCGGTCGGCTCGAGGCGGGTGAAGCCGCGCGTGGCCATCTCGTCGAGACAGTCGGCGATCCAGTCGACGTGCTGCTCGATCGACACGGCCATGTTGGAGAGCACCGACGGGCTGCCCGGCCCAGTGATCAAGAACAGGTTGGGGAATCCCACCGTCATCAGCCCGAGGTAGGTCAGCGGGCCGTGCTCCCACTTGTCCTGCAGCGTGATGCCGTCGCGACCGGTGATGTTGACGGCGACGATGGCACCGGTCATGGCGTCGAAGCCGGTGGCGTAGACGATGGCGTCGAACTCGAACGTCTCCGCGCCCGTCTCGATGCCGGTCTCGGTGATCGTGCCGATCGGCGTCGCCCGGAGGTCGACGAGGCGAACGTGGGGGAGGTTGTAGGTGGCGTAGTAGTCGGTATCGAGGCACGGGCGCTTGGTGCCAAACGCATGGTCGGTGGGGCACAGCAGCTCGGCCGTCGCTGGATCGTCGACGATGTCGCGGATGCGTTCGCGGATCATGTCGGCAACGAGGTCGTTGGCCGCCTTGTTCGTGCCCTGGTCGGCCCACAGCCCGAGGATGCTGAACAGCTCGCCCTCCTCGATGGCCCGGTCGAAACGGGCCCGCCGCTCCTCCGCCGACAGCTGCCAGCTCATCTCGGCCGGCGGGTCCTTCGGCACGCCCCCACGCGACCACTTGGCCGCCTCGCGGTAGCCGGCCCGGTCGGCGTCGAGCGGCGCCCGGCGTTCGGACACGACGGCCCCGTTCTGGGCCGGGACGGAGAAGTTCGGGGTGCGCTGGAACACCGTCAGGTGGGCGGCCTGCTTGGCGATCTCCGGGATCGATTGGATGCCCGATGAGCCGGTGCCGATGACCGCCACCCGCCGACCGCTGAAGTCGACCCCCTCGTGGGGCCAGTTGCTGGTGAAGTAGACGTCGCCCTGGAAGCGCTCGGTCCCGGCGATGTCGGGCGTCTTCGGCATCGACAGGCAGCCCGTCGCCATCACGTAGTAGCGGGCGATGATGGTGTCGCCGGCGTCGGTCGTGATCGCCCACTGGCCGGCGACGTCGTCCCACGCCGCCGCCGTCACCCGCGTCGAGAGCCGGATGTCGCGGCGCAGGTCGTAGCGCTCGGCGACGAACTGCAGGTAGCGCAAGATCTCGGGCTGCGTGGCGTACTTCTCCGACCACGTCCAGGCTTCCTCCAGTTCGGGGTCGAAGCTGTACGTGTAGTCGACGGTGGCGATGTCGCAGCGGGCGCCGGGGTAACGGTTCCAGTACCACGTGCCGCCGACGTCGTCGGCCGACTCCAGCACCGTCGCCGTCAGCCCGAGACCGCGCAGCCGGTGCAGCATGTACAGCCCAGCGAATCCGGCGCCGACCACCACGACGTCGACGTCGACGTCCGACTTGGCCGGTGCCTTCGCGGCGCCGTTGCCATTCCTTGTGGTCATCCGAGGACCCCCTTGTCGACTGCGACCGCGCGCCACTGTGCCACGGTGTCGTGCCCCAACTCACCGCGGAGAGCGAATTGCCGATCGGCTTGGTCGGGAATACATTAGAGGGCCACACGACACGAGAGCGAGACGACATGGCACTCCGACTGGGCGACACGGCGCCGGACTTCGCGGCCGAGACGACGCAGGGAACGATCAACTTCCACGAGTGGCTCGGGGATTCATGGGGCGTCCTGTTCAGCCACCCGAAGGACTTCACACCGATCTGCACTACCGAGCTCGGTTACATGGCCAAGATCCAGCCCGAGTTCGAGCAGCGCGACGTGAAGATCATCGGGCTGTCCGTCGACCCGACCGACCGCCACGAGCAGTGGGCAGACGACATCGAGGACACCCAGGGCACCCGTCCGGAGTACCCGATCATTGCCGATGCCGACTTCAACGTCGCCAAGCTGTACGAGATGCTCCCGGCATCGACGTCGGGCGACCCGTTGCAGCGCACGCCGGCCGACAACCAGACGGTCCGCAACGTGTTCGTGGTCGGGCCGGACAAGAAGGTCAAGCTGATCCTCGTGTACCCGATGACGACGGGGCGCAACTTCGACGAGGTGCTGCGCGTCATCGACTCGTTGCAGCTCACCGCCAAGCACCGCGTTGCGACTCCGGTCAACTGGAAGCAGGGCGAGGACGTCATCATCGCCGGCTCGGTCTCCGATGACGAGGCCAAGACGATCTACCCCGACGGCTGGAAGTCCCCCCGCCCCTACATCCGCATCGTGCCGCAACCCACGAACTGAGCCCGCCCAACCCGTTCCGGACCCCTCCGATGCGATGCGGGCCGGAAGCGGGGTGGCAGGGTGGGCGGCGATGACCGTCACGCTCCGTCTCCCGGTCGCCCCCGAGCTCGCGCTCGCTGCCGACGAGTTCGGTAACCCGGACGGGCGGCCCGTCGTGCTGTTGCACGGGGGCGGCCAGACCCGCCACGCCTGGCATCAGACGGCCGAGCAGCTAGCGGCGGCTGGCAACCAGGTCCTCAACGTCGACCTGCGCGGCCACGGCGAGAGCGACTGGGCGCCGGACGGCGACTACGCCTTCGAGCGTTTCGCCGGCGACGTCGCCACGGTCGCCGCCACCCGGCGTCGGCCACCGGCGTTGGTCGGCGCCTCCCTCGGTGGCATCGCCAGCCTGCTCGCCATCGGCGAGTCGACGGCGATCGATGGGGACCCCATCGCCTCGGCCCTCGTCCTCGTTGACGTCGCGCCACGCACGTCGCCCACTGGCGTCGATCGCATCCGGGCTTTCATGCGTCAGGGACTCGACGGGTTCGCCTCCCTCGACGAGGCCGCTGACGCCGTGGCCAGCTACAACCCGAACCGGCCGCGACCCCGCGACGTCAGCGGCCTGAAGAAGAACCTCCGCCTGCGCGACGACGGCCGCTGGTACTGGCACTGGGATCCCCGCTTCATGGCTCCCGAGGAACCCGACGCCGACAGCGCCCTCGACGGCATCCCCCACCGCCGCCGCGTCCCCGAAGCGCGCATGGAGGCGGCCGCCCGAGCCGTCACCGTGCCGACGCTGCTCGTGCGCGGCGGCGCCAGCGACCTCTTGACCGAGGAGGGGGCCGCGCACCTGCGGACCCTGATCCCCCACGCCGAGCAGGTCGACGTCGCCGGCGCCGGCCACATGGTCGCCGGGGACGCCAACGACCGCTTCAATCAGGCCGTCGTCGATTTCCTCCGTAGCCTGCCGGGGTGCTGACCCGGGACGACCTGCGCAACGTGGCCATCGTGGCCCACGTCGACCACGGCAAGACGACGCTCGTCGACCAGATGCTGTGGCAGTCCGGCGCCTTTCGAGCCAACCAGGACGTGGCCGACCGCGTGATGGACTCGATGGACCTCGAGCGGGAGAAGGGCATCACGATCCTGGCCAAGAACACCGCCGTGCGCCACGACACGGCGCACGGTCCGGTGACGATCAACATCGTCGACACGCCCGGCCACGCCGACTTCGGTGGCGAGGTCGAGCGGGCGCTGTCGATGGTCGACGGCGTCCTGCTGCTCGTGGACGCCTCGGAGGGGCCCCTGCCGCAGACCCGCTTCGTGCTGCGCAAGACGCTGGAGGCGCGCTTGCCGGTGATCCTCGTGATCAACAAGGTCGACCGTCCCGACGCCCGCATCGCCGAGGTCGTGCACGACGTCGAGGAGCTCTTCCTCGACCTCGACGCCGACCTCGACCAGCTCGACTTCCCCATCGTCTACTGCGTGTCGCGCGAGGGCAAGGCCAGCATGGAGCGCCCTGCCGACGGCGCCGGGCTCGCCGCCGGCCTGACGCTGGATCCGCTTTTCGACCTCCTGATGGAGCGCATCCCGGCGCCGTCCTACGACCCCGAAACCCCGCTGCAGGCGTTGGTGACCAACCTCGACGCGTCGCCGTACGTCGGCCGTCTGGCCCTCTGCCGCATCCGCTCGGGCACGTTGCGCAAGGGTCGTGCCGTCGCCTGGTGCCGCATCGACGGGACGATCGAGCGGGCCCGCATCGCCGAGCTGTACGTCACCGACGCGCTGGAGCGAGTGCCGGCCGACGAAGCCGGACCGGGCGAGATCGTCGCCATCGCCGGCATCCCCGAGATCACCATCGGCGAGACGTTGGCCGACCCCGACGACCCCCGCCCGCTGCCGGTCATCACGATCGACGAGCCGAGCCTGTCGATGACGATCGGTATCAACACGTCGCCGCTGGCGGGGCGCGAGGGCACCTCGTTGACGGCTCGGCTGATCAAGAACCGCCTCGACGCCGAGCTCATCGGCAACGTGTCGATCCGCGTCGAGGGCACCGAGCGCCCGGACACCTGGGAGGTCCAGGGCCGCGGCGAACTCCAGCTGGCCGTGCTCGTCGAGATGATGCGGCGCGAGGGCTTCGAGCTCACTGTCGGCAAGCCGCGGGTGCTCACCCGCGAGGTCGACGGCGTGGTCCACGAGCCCGTCGACCGCCTCACCGTCGACGTGCCCGAGGAGTTCATGGGCGTGCTGACGCAGCTGCTCGCCCTGCGCAAGGGACGGATGGAGCAGATCGTCAACCACGGCACCGGGTGGATTCGCCTCGATTACCTGGTGCCTGCGCGCGGCCTGATCGGGTTCCGCACCGAGCTGATGACCGAGACCCGCGGCACGGCGTTGCTGCACCACGTCTTCGAGCGCTACGAGCCGTGGGCGGGGCAGATCCGGGCCCGCACCCGGGGTTCCCTTGTCGCCGACCGTACCGGCCCGACCACCGGTTACTCCCTGATGTCGCTCCAGGAGCGGGGCCAGCTGTTCGTCGGGCCCGGCGTCGAGGTCTACGAGGGCATGATCGTCGGCGAGAACGCACGGGCCGACGACATGGACATCAACCCGACCAAAGAGAAGAAGCTGACGAACGTCCGCTCCTCGACGGCGGACAGCTTCGAGAAGCTGATCCCAGCACGACTGCTGTCGCTCGAACAGGCCCTCGAGTTCATCGCCGAGAACGAGTGCGTCGAGGTCACGCCGAAGTCGGTGCGTCTGCGCAAGGCCGTGCTCGACCAGACCGAGCGGGGCCGGACCGCAAAGCGAGCCAAGACCGGCGCCCCGGTGGGGGCGCTGGCCGGCGCCGAGGACGCCTGAGGACAGGTGACGACCGTAAGGGCCCGGCACGGCTCGACGCTGGCGGTGACGGTCGTACTGGCCGTCGGCGCCGCCGGTGCCTGCACCGGCGAGTCCTCGACGTCGTCGACGGCGCCGCCGTTCGGAGCCGAGGTCACCGCCATTCCCACCGAAACCGCCGTCTCGGGGTCGGCGGGCGCGTCCGTCGCCGCCACTGCGCCGACGCCGACGCCGCCGCCGACGGCGCCGGTCACCGGGAGCGTGCCCCCGGCGGCGACCGCCACCCCGCCGAGCGCCCCGGCCGCCGTCGACCTCGGGCCGCTCGGCGTCCTCGACGTCCACCTCGACCCTGACGGAACACTGGCCCTCCTCCCGGCCCTCCAGCTGTTCGCGGCCGGGTACGCGGCGTTGCCGGAGATCGCCCCGGCCAGCCAACCGCTCGACGACGGCGGGCCGGCGCTGCGGACCATCCTTGCTCAGCTCGACGACCTCTCCTCCGAGCAGGCGGCGATCGTGTTGCGCGTGGCGGAGCAGCAGGGGCGGTCGCTGGAGGAGGCAGCCGGAGCCGGCGGGCGGCTGGCCGACGCCGCCGGGCTCGTCGTGCTCAGCCTCGGCCGTTTCGGCGAGCAGCTGCATCGCAGCCTGCCCGACGACGTCCAGGTGACGATCCTCGAGCTGCCCTACGAGAACGCCGACGGCACCCACAACTTCTCGTCGCCGCAAGCCATCGCGACGGCGCTGCCGCTGACGTCGACGACCGACCGGCCCTACGACGAGTGCCGCATCCGCATCAACGCCGACGCTCCCGTCGACGGTCCCGCCGACACCGCCTTCATGAGCGCGATCGCCCAGGAGACGTTCCACTGCCTCCAGTTCGGTCAGCGACCGTACGGCGCCGGCGTGCCGCTGTGGGCGTTCGAGGGCGCCGCCGCGTTCGCCGGCGAAGACTTCGCCCAGGGAAGTGTGCTGTCGCTGCCATGGTGGGAGCGCTGGATCGCCGAACCGGAACGGCCTCTCGATCGGCGCACGTATGACGCCGCCGGCTTCTTCTTCATGTTGCTCGACGCCGAGATCGACGCCTACCGCTTCGCCGACGTGTTGCTGTCGGAGGCGACCGCCGACAGCGTGCGCCGGCGGCTGGAGTCGACGTCGATCTTCGACCGCTGGGGCAGCCAGTACGCCACCGAACCGACGTGGGGTGCGCGCTACACCGTCGCCGGTGTCGCCGTCCCGGCGATCCGGGCACCGCAGTCGACGCTGGCGCTGGTCGTCGACGGCCCACCGGTCGGCGCCGCCGGCCTCACGGCGAGCAGCGCGATGTCGGCGACGCCCTACCGCTTCGTCGTGCCCGGCGACGTGCTCGTCGTTACGAGCGGGGCCGGCGATCGCGGCTGGCTGCGCTTCGGCGACGGCACCGAACAATTGCTCAGCCAGGCGACGCAGTCGTTCTGCTTGCGCCCCGACGGCTGCGCCTGCCCCGGGGCGCCACCGGAGTCGGCGTCGGCGGCGGCCGTTGCCAGCACCGAGGTGTTCGTCGGGGTCGGTCCGTTCTCGGGCGACGGGCCGCAGCTCGCCGCCCGCTCGTTGCAGCAGTGGTGTAACGAGGTGCTCGTCCCGGCGCCCCCGGCCGATTCCCTCGACCCATGCCTGGCGGCCGCCTGGACGTCGACCGGCTACACCGTGTCGCCCGTCGACGGCGTCGCTCAGCAGGTCACCGGCGGCACCGGCGCCGTGCTCCGGCTGGAGGCCGACGGGACGGCCCAGGTCGATCTCGACCAGACCGAGCCGGTCGCCATCACCGCGACCGACGCCGCCGGCGCGGTCACCACCACGACGCTCGTCTACCGGGGGCGCGGCGACGGACGCTGGAGTGCCGCCGGGGGCGTCGTCAACATCACTGACGTCCCGACGGCGTCGTTCACGCTGCGCGTGACGGTGGCGACGTCCGGCGGCGGCGTGCTAGCCGACGCCACGATCCCGGCCGGCGATCCCCGCCTCGGCGCCTACGCCGGCTTCCTCGGCACCGGCCGCTACCAGTGCACTGCTGGCCTGTTCACGCTGACCCACGTCACCCCCAGCGTCGGCGGCGCCGCCGCCTTCACCTTCGGCTAGTCAGCTCGCAGGGAGGGGGCCGGGCGGTGGAGGACGGCCGACGTGGCGGTGACGGCGAGGGCTTCGCCGTCGACGCTGGCGTCACCGTCGATGAGCAGCGTGAGGTCGTGGAGTTCGGTCGGGGCCAGCACCAGTGTCACGGACGGGCGAGCAGCGACATGGGAACGCGACCCCGGCCCAATGCCGGTGACGACGAGGCGTCCGTTGGCGGCGCGAACGTCAACGGCGACGACCTTGGCGCCGTCGTCACCGGTCGTGACGAGATAGGCGAGGCGGCGGGCGGCGACGGCGGCCGGGAGGTCCTCGAGGCTGACCGTCACGCTCACCCCTCCGACCCTAATGGGAGTCGGTCGAGTCGGCTCAGGACAGAGCGACCGACACCAGGGCCGGGCCGAGCAACGCCTCGGCCAGCAGCGCCGCTCCGTCGGATGAGTAGTGCAGCCCGTCCGGGCGCAGGTCGTCCGGCTGGGTTCGCTCCCACGCCGCGAGGTCGACGATCGACACCACGTCGGGATGGCGGGCGGCCACCGTCTCGACGGCGGCCCGCAGGGCCACGGCGATGACGGTCCGGTTCCCGGGCATCGAGATCTTTGTGGTCGGAGCCGGCGGGATGACCCAGACGATGCGGCCGATCCCCGTCGACACCACCTCGACGAGATAGCGCTCGTACTGGCCGACGAGGAACTCGACGAAGCCGGGGTCGCCGGGCTCGATCGTGGCGCGGCCGTCGTCGAACCCCCGCGCCTCGGTGTCGGCGATGGTCTGCATCAACATGACGACGTCGGGCTGCAGGTCGGCTAGCAGATCCGGCAAGTCGGCCCGCACCTCGGCGCAGCGGTCCTCGAAGTCGGCGTTGGCGTCGGCGACTCGGCCGTCCTGCACGAAGCCACAGCCGGCCGACCACGTGATCGTCACGCCGGCCAGCTCGGGCCGCGTGTCGGCCCATGTGACGAGACCCTCGCCGGTGGCCGACGCCGTGGAGTCACCGACGACGAGGATGCGCACCGGACGCGACACGCTGGCCGGCAGCGATGGCACCGCCGCACCCGAGCCGTAGACCGTCGCCGGCGGCATCGTCGTCGCCGGCGGCTCCGTCGTCGCCGGCGGCTCCGTCGTCGTCGGCGGCTCCGTCGTCGCCGGCTGCTCCGTCGTCGCCGGCGGCTCCGTCGTCGCCGGCGGCTCCGTTGTCGCGGGCGGCTCCGTCGTTGCCGGCAGAACGGAGAGTGTCGGATACTCACCGTCCGATGTCGCCGGCGGCTCCGTCGTCGCTGGCGGCTCCGTCGTCTCGGCCTCGTCGCGCGCCGTCACCGGCACCAGCGCGCCGATCGACTCGGCCGGCGCCAGGGCCACTCGTTCGCGCGCCTCGCCCGAGCCGGCCCAGTAGCCGGGACGCTCGATCGGCACGCAGGCGGCGACCACGGCCACGGCCACGACGGTGGCCAGGGCCGCCATCGAGACGGGACGGATGGTCAACCGAGCTCGGCGAACCGGGTGCTCGACGAAACGGTACGACAGTGCCGCCAGCCCAAGCGTGACGGCCACCCGGACGAGGAAGAGCGGCCACCGCCCGAGCCCGGTGCGCTGCTCGTCGAGCACGGCGTAGACGGGCCAGTGGTAGAGATACACGCCGTAGCTGATTGCGCCCAGCAGCACCAGCGGGGGGCGGGCCAGCAGGCGCCGCACCGGGCCGTCGACCTGCAGGCCGACGATCAGCGCCGCCGAGGCCAGGGCGAAGACCGGAAGCCACCCGGAGTACGCCGGCCCCGAGTCGGCCGGCCACGTCACGGCCGCTACGACGATCACGGCCAGCCCGGCCGGAGCCAGCCAGGGCGTCGCCGCCGGCAGGCGCCGGCCCGTCGCCCGCCGCTCGTGCACGGCGACGGCGGTGAGCGCGCCGACGAGGATCTCGCCGAGGCGGGCCGGCGTCGCCCAGTACGCCGCGTCGGGGCCCCACACTTCGGCGATGACCGGGGCGGCGACGGCACCGGCCAGCGTCATCGCGCCGATGGCGACACCACGGCCGCGCGGCCGCAGCCGCAGCACGACGAGCAGCACGATCGGCCACACCCAATAGAACTGCTCTTCGATGGCCAGCGACCAGTAGTGGTCGAGGGGTGCCAGCCGAGGGCCGCTCGGCGACACGATGTCGGCGTAGGACGTACCCCCGGCCAACGCCACCCAGTTGTAGACCTGGGCCAGCGCCGCCCACACGTCCCGGCGCAGGTGGTCGGCGCCCTCGAAGGCTCCGGCCCAGGCGGCGACGACGACGACGCTGATGGCGACGAGGCCCGCCGGGAGCAGCCGGCGGATTCGCCGGGCGTAGAAGGCTCCGACGTCGAGGCATCCGTGCTGTTCGTGCTCCACGAGGGCGAGCGACGTGATGAGGAACCCGGACAGCGTGAAGAACACGGAGACGCCGACGTAGCCGCCGGTCATCCACCCGAAGCGAGCGTGGAAGCACAGCACCATTGCGACTGCGATGGCGCGCACGCCGTCGAGGGCAGGCTGATACCCGAAGCGCCGGGCCGCGGCCGATCGCCGCCCGCGTTCCTCCCGCACCCCCATCCGCGTCCGCGCCACCGGGGCAGCGTAGTTGCGGCGAAGGTCCGCCCCGCCGCACTACTCAGACGTGCAAGCCCGAGAGATCAGCGGATGGACGCCCGGCGGACGAGATGCACCCAGCCGGAGTTGGCGGCTGGCGCGTCGATCGGACGGCCGTCGAGGGCGTCGAGTACGGCCAGCAGCGTGATGTCGCCGACACTGGTGGCGAGCTGGGCGAAGGACTCCCGCGCCCGCTCCCGCTCGGTGCCGCCCGGGGCCGCCATCACCGCAGCGAGGCGGGCGATGGCCAGGTCGAGATAGGACGGCGACCGCATCGTCTCGACCGCCGCGGCGTCGGCCTGGCCCCGCTCGACGTCACCGGCGAGCACGCGGACCAGCGCCCGCGCTGCCGCGCCGAACGGGAAGTCCTCGACGGCGATGTCCTCGATGGCGGTCGCCGCGGTGTCCACCTCACCCAGTTGGGCGAGCGCCAGCGAGCGCAGGACGGTCGCTTCGGCGGTGTCGGCGCCCGTGGCGAGCTGACGCTCCATCACCTGGTCGGCCAGCAGCAAGGCGCGATCGGCCTGGCCGAGGTGGACGGCGACGCCGGCCGCACCTTGCAGGGCGAGGCCGAGCTCGCCGAAGGAATGGCCGAGCGAGACCAGTTCCTCGCTCCCTCGCTCGGCGTCGCCGACGCGCCCGAGGGCGGCGCGGACCCGGCTCAGCGGGGCCAGCGCCTGCATCACGCCGTAGCGGTCGCCGGCGGCGCGGAACCCGCCGAGGGCGCCCGCCGCCAGCGTCTCGGCGTCGGCCAGGCGACCCGACCACAGCCGGAGATTGGCCAGCAACGTCTGCATCATCAGGCGGGCCCACGCGTCGTTCCAGCGTCGAGCCTCGTCGTCAACGCGCAGGGCGAGTGCCTCGGCGTCGTCGAAGCGCCGCTGGAAGTAGGTCACGAAGGCGGCCAGCCCGTTGGCCCAGTTCACGCCGACGCGGTCGCCGAGCGCCTCGAAGCGCTCCGACGCCTCGACCAGCTGACGCTGCGACGTTTCGACGTCGCCGGCCTGGAAGGCGACCCACGCCAGGTTGTGGTGGGTCCAGGCGTGGCCGCGCTCGTCGCCGAGCTCGTCGTACAGGCCCATCGCCTCGTCGAGGAACCGCCGCGCCTCCGTCAACGAACCCCCGAACACCTCGGCAAAGCCGCGCGCCCGCAGCGCCGTGGCCAGCGCGTGGCGGTCGGCGAGATCGCGGAACGCGTCGACGGCGTGGTCGAGCTCGGTGCGCGCCGTGGCCAGGTCGCCGAGGTGGTGGGCGGCGGTGCCCAGCCGGCGGCGGCCTTCGGCCTCATCGGCGCGATCGCCGGCGGCGACGGCCAGCTCGATCGCCCGGCGGGCGTCTCGCTTGGCCTCCGGAAAGCGGCGTTGCTCCAGCGCGCTGCTGGCCCGCACGAGCAGCAGCCGCCGCTCGACGGCCACGTCGCCGGGACCGAGGGCCAGCGCCCGGCTGGCGTGCTCGTCGGCGCTGGCGGCCCGGCCCTCGGCCAGCGCTTGAGCGGCGGACGCGGCAAGGTCGGCGACGGCGTCGTCAGCGATCGAGGGATCGACGCCGGGGAGCGGGCCGAGCTCGGCCACGAGCTCGGCGGCCGTCGCGCTGTGGTGGGCGAGATGCTCGTCGGCCCCGCGACCGAGGCGACGCAGGGCGGCGGCGACGCCGGCGTGGCGGGCGGCGCGGGTCTGCTTCGTCAGCGTCTGGTAGGCGACCTCGCGCACGACGTCGCTGCGGAACCGCCACCAGCCGTCGTTGACGTCGAGCAGGCCGTCAGCGGCGAGCGCGTCGAGGTCGCTCGGGTCGAACGTCTGGTGCAGCTCGCTGGCGAAGTGGGCCAGCGCCTTGACGACGTCGCTGGTGCCGAGCACGGCGGCGTTCTCGATGACCGCCCGCTGACGCGCCGGTAGCTGGTCGAGGCGAGCCGCGATCAGCGCCCGGAGGGTGCCCGGCAAGCCGCCGTCGGGGCGGCGGCGACCGGCGAGCGTCGCCAGCTCGACGAGGAACAGTGGGTTGCCGCCACTGCGCTCGACGAGTGCGTCGATCGTCGACTCGTCGACCGGGCCGTCGGCCCCGTCGACGTCGAGCATCTGCGTCACGATCGCTCGGCTCTCCGCCGGCGACAGCGGCGCGAGTGGCAATCGCGTGAGCATCAAGCGTTCCAACCCCGGTGGCGGCCACGGGTCGCCGCCGTCGGGTCGCTCGGCCGTCACGAGCAGAACCGGCAGGTCGCTGAGCGAGCGGACGACTACACCGAGCAGGCGGCGCACCAGCGGCGAAGCCCACTGCACGTTGTCGAACCACAGGATCGTCAGGCGCAGTTGGGCGTGTCGGCGCACCATCTCGGCGACGATCTCGGCGACGTGATCCGCGGCCGCGGCCGGGTCGTGGCGGTCGAGCTCCGAGGGCAGGTCGAGCGTGTGGGCGACGGCGGCGGCGAACCGCTCCAGCTCGGGCGCGTCCACCGCCAGTCCCCACAGCTCCTCGGCGCGCTCGCCGAGGGCGGCGCGCACGGCGTCGTCGTCGGCGTCGACCGCCAGCCCGAACAGCGTGTTCCACGCCGTCGCCAGCGACCCCCACACGTTTCGCTCGCCGTAGGGCGCGCCGGACATGGCCAGGACCACCGGCTCGTCGCCCAGTCCGGCGAGCACCTCCTCGACCAACCGCGTCTTGCCGGCGCCGGCCTCCCCGACGATCGACACGGCGCCGGCCGTGCCGGCCCGCACCATGGCGAGGGCAGCGTCGAGCACGGCCCGCTCGCCCCGCCGCCCGACGTAGGCGACGTCCGAGCGCAGCGGGCGGAATCCGGTGGCGGTCGCGCAAACGACGAGGAAAGGCTGCTCGGCCTGCTGACGACCACGGATGATCGTCTCCCCGAATGCCTCCAGCGTGATGGCCGGTGAACACAGTGCGGCGGTGGCGCGACCGACGAGGATCCCACCGGGCGGCGCCAGCGCCTGCAGCCGCGCCGCGGTGTTGACGACGTCACCCATCGCCGTGTAGTCGGTGCCGGCCAGCGTGCCGACGAGCACCTCGCCGGTGTTGATCCCGATGCGCATCTGCAGCGGCGCCGGACCCGCCAGCGGGTCCTCGGCCAGCTCGCGCAGCGTCTCCTGCATCCGCAGGGCGGCCCGGACGGCTCGTTCGGCGTCGTCCTCGTGGGCGACCGGTGCGCCGAACAAGGCGACGATGGCGTCGCCGAGCAGCTTGTCGAGCTTGCCACCGAAGGCCCCGAGGTCGGCCACGAGGCGCTCGAAGCAGCGCTCGATCAGCCGCTTGACCTGCTCGGGATCCATCGACTCGGCCAGCGCCGTCGACCCGACGAGGTCGGCAAAGAGGACGGTGACGATGCGCCGTTCCTCCGCCATCCGATGCTCGACCGCGCCGCCACAGCGAGGGCAATAACGCGCCCCCGCCGGTACGGGCTGCACGCACGACGGGCAGGTGACCATGGCCACGTTCCGAGGATACGGGCGCGCCTCGGGGCCGATGTGCGGTACAACGGAAGCATGACCGAATCGGCCACCGTCATCTCGACCGCGCCCGGCCCGCAGGCCGCCGCCGGCGCCATCGACGCCGTCAAGATCTTCGGGATCGCGTCCAACGAGGTGCGCGCCCTCGACGGCGTGACGATCGCCCTCGAGAGCGGCAAGTTCACCGCCATCATGGGCCCGTCCGGTTCCGGCAAGAGCACGCTGATGCACTGCCTCGCCGGCCTCGACTCGCTGACCAGCGGGGCCGTCTACATCGGCGACACCTACCTGGCCAAGCTCGACGACAAGGCCCTGACCGAACTTCGCCGGGCTCAGGTCGGCTTCGTGTTCCAGGCGTACAACCTGATCCCGACATTGACGGCCGAGGAGAACATCCGCCTGCCGCTGCTGCTCGGCGGCACCGACGGCGACCGGGCCTGGTTCGACGAGGTGGTCGACACCGTCGGCCTGCGTGACCGCCTGCGCCATCGCCCAAGCCAGCTGTCCGGCGGTCAGCAGCAGCGCGTCGCTGTCGCCCGCGCCCTGGCGGCCCGGCCGCGGATCATCTTCGCCGACGAACCGACCGGCAACCTCGACTCGCGCTCGGGCGGCGAGATCCTGTCGTTCATGCGGCGCGCCGTCGACGACTACGGCCAGACGATCGTCATCGTCACCCACGACGCCAGCGCCGCGGCCCACGCCGATCGCGTCGTGTTCCTCGGCGACGGTCGCATCGTCGGCGAGATGGCCGATCCGACCGCCGACCTCGTCCTCGATCGCATGAAGCAGTTGGGCGACTGAGGATGTCCCACGGGACCGCACTGATCGCACGGCGCAGCATCCGGGCCCGGCTCGGCCGGCTGATCGCCATCGCCATCGCCATCATGATCGGCGTCTCGTTCGTCGTCGGGTCGTTCGTCCTCGCCGACAGTTTGCGGGCCGGCTTCAACGAGCTGTTCCAGGACGTCAGCCAGAATGTCGACCTCGAGGTCCGGGCCGCGGTCGCCTTCGACGACTCGACCAACGGCGCGCAGGTCCAGCGCGACCCGGTGCCGGCCGAGCTGAGCGAGCAGGTCGCGGCCGTCCCCGGCGTCGCCGCCATCGAGCCGAGCGTGCTGCGGTACGCCCAACTCGTCGACGACGAGGGCAAGTCGGTGGCGACCGGCGGGGCGCCGACGTTCGGCATCTCGTGGTCGGGACAGCCGATGAGTGGCCTCGTCCTCAAGGAGGGCCGCGTCCCGCAGGGCCCTGACGAAGTCGCCATCGACAAGGCCACCGCCGACCGGGCGGACTACGCCGTGGGCGATCGCGTCACCGTGCTGACCGACACCGGCGCCAACGAGTTCACGCTCGTCGCCACGGTCGGCGCCGGCGAGAGCGACGGGTTCTACGGGGCGACGATGGCCGCCTGGGACCTGCCGACGGCCCAGGCCGTGCTTGGCACCGGACCGGTTTACGACGTGATCGACCTGCAGGTTGTCGACGGCACCGACATCGCCGCGGTTCAGGCGGCATTGGACGCGGCCCTGCCGAACACCTACGAGGTCGTCGACCGCGACACGCTGGTCGAGGAGAGCAACGACGACGTCGGCCAGTTCATCGGACCGCTCGGCACGGGACTGTTGATCTTCACCTTCATCACCGCCTTCGTCTCGGCCTTCCTGATCAACAACGTGTTCGCCATCACGATCGGTCAGCGGCTGCGCGAGCTGGCCCTGCTGCGAGCCGTCGGGGCCGAGGGGCGGCAAGTCCGCCGGATCATCTGGGTCGAGGCCCTGGTCATGTCGACGGTCGCCACCGCCGTCGGCATCGGCGGCGGCCTGCTCGTCGCCAAAGGCATCCTCGCCATCTTCAACGCCGCCGGCGTCGGCTTCCCCGACATGGCCCTGCGATTGCAGCCGCGGACGATCCTCATGGCGTTCCTCGTCGGCGTCGGCTTCACGATGCTCGCCGTGATGGCCCCGGCCCTGCGCGCCGCCCGCATCCCGCCCGTCGCGGCAATGCGGCCCGAGCTCGGCTTCGAGGCGCTGAGCGCCAAGCGACTCGTTCTCGGCGTCGCCGTGACCGCCGTCGGCGCGGTCATGTTCCTGGCCGGGATCTTCCTCCGTCCCGGCGGCACGCTCGGCATCATCGCCCTGGCCGCGATCGGGGGGATCCTGATCTTCCTTGGCGTGGCCAGCTTGTCGTCGACCGTGGCCCGCCCCGTCACCCGCGCCATCGGCTGGCCCGTCGCCAAGGTCTACGGCACGCCCGGGCAGTTGGCCCGGGAGAACGCTGGGCGGGCCCCGCGGCGGACATCGGCGACCGCTTCGGCCCTGATGATCGGCGTGGCCCTCGTCAGCGCGGCGTCGGTGTTCGCCGCCTCGCTGCGCTCGACGTTCGTCGACGTGCTGGAGCGCGGCGTGACCGCCGACCTTCTCGTGCTGCCGTCGAACCAGAACAGCGGTCAGGGACTGCCGCCCGTCGTCGCCGACGCCGTCGCCGCCCTGCCCGAGGTGGCGGCGAGCACGCCGATCCGGGGCGTACCGGCCCAGGTCGACGGTGACACCAAGTTCCTCGGTGCCGCCGACCCGTCGGCCCTCCCCAAACTGATCAACGTCGAGGTCAGCGAAGGTGGCTACGAAGGGCTCGAGAACGGCGGCGTGATGGTCCACCAGGACCCGGCCGAGGATCTCGATCTCCAGCTCGGTGACACCGTGCCGACGACGTTCGCCAATGGCACGACGCTCGACCTGCGCGTCGTCGGCATCTACGACGACGCGTCGCTGGCCGGCAACTGGTTGATCTCACTGTCGACGGCCAACGACGTCTCGAGTGGACCGGTCGTCGACTTCTTCATCCCGGTCAAGCTGGCCGAAGGCGTCGATGCCCGCGAGGGCGAGGAAGCCGTGGCCGCCGCCCTGGCCGAGTTCCCGCAGGCCGAGGTGCAATCGAACGCCGAGTTCCGCCAAACGCTGGAGGGCCAGATCAACCAGATCCTGGTGATGATCACGGTGCTGCTGGCGTTCGCCATCGTCATCGCTGTGCTCGGCATCTCGATCACGCTGGCCCTCGGCGTGTTCGAGCGGACCAGGGAGATCGGGCTGATGCGGGCCGTCGGAATGACCAAGCGTCAGACCCGCAAGACGGTGCGCTGGGAGGCGGTCATCGTGGCGACGTTCGGCGCGGTCGTCGGCATCGTCGTCGGGACGCTGATCGGGGTGGCGCTCTCGCTGGCCGTGCCCGACACGGTGATCGACCGGTTGGCGCTGTCGTGGTCGACGATCGCCTTCATCCTCGTCGGCGCCGTCATCGCCGGCCTGATCGCCGCCCTCTATCCCAGCTACAAGGCGAGCAACCTCGACATCCTCGACGCCATCGCCACCGAGTAACCCCCTTCACCCCATCCGAGGGTTGGCGTGCATCCGAGGGCTGGCTGAGGGAATGTCCCTCATCTAGCCCTCGGATGGGACGTCGGCGCGGTCCGGGGAACGACGGCCCCAGGGGATCACGCCGAGGCCGAGCACGAGGGCGGCCCCGGCGATCCAGGCCCCGACGTTGACATCGTCGCGATCGGCGACGCCGGTGATGACGAAGACGCCGAGGCCGATCGCCAGCAGGCCGAGCACGAGCGAGAGCGGGTCGATGCGGTGACGGTCCACGTCAACCTCCCAGGGTGGTGTCGGTCAAGCCCGCCGGAACACTGCCGGCGGGAACGGTGGCGTCGACGGTGGCCGAGGGGAGTTGCTGGCGGAGGGCGACGAGGTCGAGGACCTCGCCGTACGGCGTGACCAACAAGCCGCGCGGCAACAGCGTGAAGTCCCCGTACAGCGTCGACACGACCAGCTGATCGTCGGGGCCAGCAAAGGCCGTACCGAACAGGACTTGATCGTCGGGATCGATAGCCGCCTCGCCCTCACCAAGGACGACGGTGCCGTCGGCCGCGATCCCGACGCCCTCGGTCACGTAGGTGAGTTGGCCGACGCCGGTGGTGACGAGCGTGACGTCGGGATAGGTCGTCTCCATGCTGTACGTACGGACCTGGACGTCGCCTCGGCCGGCGTGGGCCTGGACGACAACGTCCGGCTCGCCCTCAGGGCCGACGCGCACCACGCCGTCGGGCTGAGCCACGCCATCGAGCCACACCTCGCCGTGATCGACGTCGGCCCGCACTTCGACGGCGACGCCGGCGACCGCGTTGATGTTGACGTTGCCGAACACGACGTCGGCGTGGACGTCGACGGTCGTCGATCCGGGTGGGTCGCCGGCGACCTCGATGTGGGCACTGCCGAAGATCGACCGGAGCGTCGAGTCACTCGGACCGTTCATCTGATCGATGTAGGCCCAGCGGTCGCCCATGAGGTCCTCCGCTCCGACGCCGACATCGGCAGCCGCTCCGGCGACGTAACCAGACGCGGCGAACGCCGCGGCCGGGACGACGAGCCAGCGGGCGTAGCCGCGCACGGTGCCGACCAGCAGTCCGAGCCCGCACACGACGGCGGCCGCGCCGAGCCACTGCTCGGGGTGCAGACGCCCGCCGTTGAGCTGGTCGATCAACGCCCCCGCGGCCGCCGTCACGGCGGCGAGCCCGAGCGCCCAGCGACCAAGCATCGATGGCGGGCGACGCGGGCGACGAGCCCGGCGCGGCGGCGAGTCGTCGAGCGCAACCGCTACGACCTCCGCGCGTGTGGGAGTCGGCGGCGTCCAGGCCGGTGGGACCTCGATTCCTCGCGGCGCCCACAGGGCAAGCGTGAGGCCGGTGAGCAGGGCGACGACGGCCACCGGGCCGGTGACGAACTCGGGCTCGGCGGCGGCGACGAGCAGCGGCACGCCGACGACGAGCAGCGCCCCGCCGAGGAAGCGGGCCGGTGAGAGCCCCAGCCGGGCGCCGACGACCAGCACGAGCCACAGCCCGGCATAAACGACGAGACCGATCCCGCCGAGCAGGGCCAGCACGACGAGTCCGAGGCGGACCCACAGCGCGTCGACACCGAGTCGGGCGGCGGTGGCCGCGGCCGCGCCGCCGACGATCCGGGCGCCCTCTCGTCCCTCGTCGACCCACGGGGGGCTGGGGTCGGCGAGCGGCGGAGCCGGCGGCGCGGGCGGCACGGGCGCAGTGGTGTCCACGGGCTCGAACGTACGGATCGGTGATGCTCGGCGCCATCGGGGATGACCCTGAATCGGGGCCGCACGTTCAGGGGGACCCCCGATGGCCGGGTGGGGGATCCTGTGCGACGATGCCGCGGTGACGCGTCGCGCCGCCCTCCCCCGGTTCTCGCGCAGTCGAGACCGCGTGCTGGCCGGTGTGGCCGGCGGCGCCGCCGACCGCTGGGGAGTCGAGCCGGCCGTCGTGCGCGCTGCCGTGGCCGTGACCTCGCTGGCCGGCGGGCTCGGCGTCGTCGCCTACGGCCTCGGCGCGCTGGTGTCGGTGCCGCCGGCGAGTGGCGCCGCTCGCTCGTCGCCGCGCCGAGACCACCGCCGCGAACTGGCGATCGCCTGTGCCGTGGCCGCCGTGCTGGTGGCCGCCCGTACCGTCGGGTTGTGGCCCGGCGACGAGGTCATGTTGCCGGCGGCGGCGGCCGCCGTCGGCGTCGCCGTGACGTGGATCCCGCTCGGGACGACGACCGCTGCCGACTCCCGGCGCCACCTCGCTCGGCGAGCCCTCCAGCTGGCGGCCGGGATCGGCCTGCTGATCGCCGGGGTGTGGTCGCTGGCCAGCCGGACCGGCGGTCTGGCCAGCGTGGGAGCCTCGCTCGGCGCCATCGCCGTGGTCGTCGGCGGGCTGGCCATGTTCGCCGCCCCGGCCCTCGGGCGCCTCCTGCGGACGCTTGACGACGAGCGGGCGCTGCGCATCCGCGAGGACGAGCGGGCCGCCGTCGCCGCCCACCTCCACGATTCGGTGCTGCAGTCGCTCGTGCTGATCCAGCGCAGCGACGACCCCCGACGGATGGCCACGCTCGCTCGGCGCCAGGAGCGCGAGCTGCGCTCCTGGCTGTACGGCGGGGCCCAGCCCGGGGATCCGGCCACACTGCACGCCGCCGTGGCAGCGATGGCGGCCGCCGTCGAGAGCGACCACGACGTCCGCGTGGAGGCCGTCGTCGTCGGTGACCAGCCGCTCGACGAACGAGCCCGCACGCTGCTAGCGGCGCTGCGTGAGTCGATCGTCAACGCCGCCCGCCACGCCGAGGTGGACCGGGTCGACGTGTTCGTCGAAGTCGACGAGGCCGAGTTGACGGCCTACATCCGCGACACCGGCCGCGGCTTCGACCCGGCCGCGGTGCCGGACGACCGTCGAGGCATCTCCGACTCGATCGTCGGCCGGGTCGCCCGAGCCGGCGGCTCGACCGTGCTGCAGTCGACACCGGGCACCGGTACCGAGATCGAGCTGCGCCTGCCGCGGAGCCGGCGATGACGGTCCGTGTCGTGCTCGTCGAGGATCATGCGCTGTTCCGGGCCGGCGTGCGGGCCGAGCTCGGCGAGCTGGCCCAGGATGACGAGCCGGTGCCGATCGAGATCGTCGGCGAAGCAGCCTCGGTCGACGAGGCGATCGAGGTCATCCGCCGGACGCGCCCGGCGGTGGTGCTGCTCGACGTCCACCTCCCGGGCGGCGGCGGGCGGGCCGTGCTCCGGGCGTTCCGCGACGAGTCAGAGCCACCCCGATTCCTCGCCCTGTCGGTGTCCGACGCCGCCGACGACGTCATCGCCATCGTGCGCGCCGGCGCCCGCGGCTACGTGACGAAGACAATCGATGCCGCCGAACTGGCCGATGCCGTGGCCCGGGTCGACGGTGGCGACGCCGTGTTCTCGCCGCGCTTGGCCGGGTTCGTGCTCGACGCCTTCGCCGGCGAGGTGAGCGCCCCGACGGACCCCGACCTCGACCGGCTGACGGCTCGGGAGCACGAAGTCCTGCGCCTGATCGCCCGTGGCTACACGTACAAGGACATCGGCGGACGGCTGCACCTGTCGGTGAAGACGATCGAATCCCACGTCTCCGCCGTCCTACGCAAGCTCCAGCTCAGCAACCGCCATCAACTGACCGCCTGGGCCAACGAACGCCGTCTGGTCTGAGGTTTCGCGCGCTTCAGCCGGTGTTGCGCCAGGCGAGGTCGTGGAGGTAGCGGGCGGCGGCTGGGTGGGGATCCATCGCCGGCGGCGTCTCGTCGGCGCGCGGGTCGAGGCGGGTCTGGCAGCCCGGGCACCAGTACATCGTGCGCGGCGGGCGCCCGACCGGCATCGACTCGATCGAATCGTCACAGCGGGGACACGACTGGCCCGCTCGCCCGTACACCGCCCGCGGGCAGTCGGCGCGGCTGAGATGGTGACGGACGAGGCGGGCGGCGATGTCGACGAGGCGGGTCGCCGCCCGCTCGCTGAGGTCGGCGACATGACCGAACGGGCTCAACCCGCACGCCCACAGCACCTCGCTGCGGGCCACGTTGCCCAGTCCGTAGAAGTAGCGGTCGTCGAGCAACAGATCGTGGAGGCGCCGCTCCGGCTCCCGGCACGCCAGTAGCTGGCGCACGCAGCGCTCCAGATCGGCGTCCTCCCGGGCGAGATCGGGGCCGATGCCGCCGAGACCGGGGTGGCGGTTGGCGTCAGGCAGGCGATACGTCTCCACGACCGGCGCGGCGAAGCACACGGCGACCCAACCCGGGACCTCGATCAACACCCGCAGATCGTCGTGACGGCCTTGCCAGTACTGACCCTCATGGTGCAAGTGCCAGGTGCCATGACGCTTGAGGTTCGTGTGCAGCACCGTCCCGTCGTCCCATTGCAGGTAGAGGTGGCGGTGGGCGACCTCGACCTGCTCGATGGCCCGGCCGGCCTGCGGCACGACGCCGACGAGGCGCGGCGCGTCGAAACGCAGCATCGGTTGATCGCACAACGCCGAGCGCATCGCCGCGGCGGTCCGGTCGAGACGCTCCCCATCCGTCATCGAACGGCCAGCGTACGAACCGGGGCCGGCCGGTGCGGGGATGGTCGAGCCGGGCGCGCCGTCTACGGAAGTTCGCCGACGTGGGCGAGGGCGAGGCGCAGCAAGCGGTCGTGGCCGCCGGTCATCTGCTCGCGCACGCCCGGCCCGACGACCTCGGCCGGCGTGAACCAGGCCAGGTCGAGCGCTTTCTGCGTCGGCTGGCAATCGCCGTCGACGGGTACGACATAGGCCAGGCTGACGGCGTGGTGGCGGGGATCATGGAAGCCGGAGCGATGGGGATCGGGGAAATACTCGACGACCGTGAACGGCGTCGGATCGACCGGCAACTGCGGCAGCGCCATCGGCCCGAGATCCTTCTCCAGGTGGCGCAACAGCGCATCGCGAATGCGCTCGCCGAACAGCACGCGGCCGCTGACGACCATGCGGCTGATCGTCCCGTCGGCGGCGACCCGCAGAAGCAGCCCGACCTCGGTCACCCGCCCCCGTCCGTCGACGCGCACGGGGATGGCGTCGACGTAGACCAGCGGCACGTGGGCCCGGACCAGCTCCAACGTGTCGGGCGAGAGCCAACTCACGTCGGTCTCGGTCGGCGTCTGCACGTCACCCACGGCCGGCGATTCTCACACACGCTCAAATCGGCAGATTGCCGGTGGCGGCGCGGGTGCTGCCGTCGTTGGTGTAGGCGGTGATCGTGCGTTGGGCGATGCGCATCTGGTGAACCTCGTCGGCGCCGTCGGCGAAGCGGGCCCACCGAGCGTGCTGGTACATGTGGGCCAGCGGGGTGTCGGTCGAGTAGCCGAGGGCGCCGTGGACCTGGATCGAGCGATCGATCACCCGGTTGAGCATGTTGGCCACGAAGTGCTTGGCCATCGACACCTCGGCCGAGAAATCCTCCTGGCGGTCGATCTTGTACGCCGCGTGCAGCACCATCAGCTTCGACTGGTACAGCTCCATCGCCGAGTCGGCGATCAACCACTGGATGCCCTGCTTCTCGGCCAGCAGCGAACCGTGGGAGAAGCGGTGGAGGGAGCGGTCGACCATCATGTCGAGGGCCGTTTCCGCCTGGGCGATCCAGCGCATGCAGTGAGCGAGCCGGGCCGGACCGAGGCGGTACTGGCCGAGCAGGTGCCCCTGCCCGCGCCCGCCGAGCATCTTCGACTCGTGGAGGCGGAGGTCCTCGATCCGGATCTCGCTGTGACCGGTGCCGCCGTGCATCGTCTCGATTTGGCGGACCTCCGTCCAGCCGTCCTGGGGCAGATCGACGAGGAAGGCCGTGTTCGCCGCCTGGGGCAGGTCCGGGTCATCCTCGGTGCGGGCGATCAGGATGGCGAAGCTCGCCCGATGGGCGTTGGAGATGAACCACTTGTGGCCGTTGAGGACCCACTCCTCACCGTCTTGGTAGCCCTTGGTCTGGATGAGCGTCGGGTCGGAGCCGGCCACCTCCGGCTCGGTCATGGCGAAGCACGACCACGACGTGCCGTCGCACAACGGGCGCAGGTATTGCTCCTTCTGCTCGTCGGTGCCCCAGTGCAGGAGCGTGTGCATGTTGCCCTCGTCGGGGGCCTGGCAGTTGAACACCCACGGGCCGTACGACGACTTCGCCGCCTCGGCGTGGACCATCGCCAGCGGCACGTGGCCAAGACCCATGCCACCCCACTCGGCCGGCATGTGCGGCAGCCACAGCCCTTCGGCGCGGGCCTGCTTGCGCAAACCGAGCAACGCACCGAAGTAGGCCTGCTTGTCGGTGTCGCGCAGTCGTTCGGCGTCGATGCGCTCCTCCACCGGCTTGATCACATCCGTGACGAACGTGCGCACCCGCGTCCGGATGGCCTCCAGCTCCGGCGTCAGCGAGAAGTCGATCGCCATCAGCGGCTGGTCCAGTTCGGTGCTCGCTTCTCGGCGAAGGCGCGCGGGCCTTCCTTGGCGTCCTCGGAGCGGAAGACCTTCGCCATCAGTGGCTTCTGGTACTCCCACGCCTCCTCCTCGGTCATGCCGACGGTCCCGCGGATCATCGCCTTGCTGGCCGCCACCGAGAGCGGGGCGTTGCGAGCGATGCGTTCGGCCATCTCCATCGCGATGGCGACGGCATTGCCGGGCTCGGTGAGGCGCGAGACGAGTCCCCACTCGAGGGCTTGCTGGGCGGTGATCGGGTCGGCCGTCAGCGCCATCTCCATCGCCCGCATGTAGCCGACGCGCGACGGCAGGCGAATGACAGCCCCACCGGCGGCGAACAGGCCGACGCCCGCCTCAGGGATGCCGAACTTGACATTGTCGGCGGCGACGAGCAGGTCGCACGACAACGCCATCTCCAACCCGCCGGCCAGGGCGAAGCCTTCGATGGCGGCGATCAGCGGCTTGTCGGCGCCTCGCTCGAAGAAGTCGCCGAGACCCTGCGGCGGGCCGGACTGGGCGAACGCCTTCAGGTCCATGCCCGAGCAGAAGCCCCGCCCGGCCCCGGTCATCACGCCGGCGGTCAGCCCGTCGTCGCCGTCGAGCTGGCGCACGGCGGCCAGCACACCCTGGGCCAGGTCGGTGTTGATGGCGTTCATCTGGCCGGGCCGGTTGAGCGTGATCAGCAGCACGCGGCCGCGCTCCTCGGTGAGGACGGCGTCGGGGGCGGGGGCGTCTTCGGACATGGCGCCGACAGTAGGCAGCGCCGTCGTCGTCAGTCGCCCCGGCCGGAGACCGCCGCGTCAGGTACGGATGATCAGCTCGCCGTGAGGGACGAGGAACCAACCGTCGGGATGTTCAGCCCAGTCTCGGAACGCCGTGGCCATGGCGTCGAGTTCGGCGGCAGTGGCGAGGCCGTCGGACCGCGCCTGCTGGCCGAACGCCGACTCGAGGAGTCGGTCGGCCCACAGCCCACCCCACCACGTTCGATCCGCCGGGGTGGCGAAGCACCACACGGACGCCGACGGCTCGACGTCGACGGCGCCGGAGGCATGGGCCCACGCCAACAGGTGGCGGCCGGCGTCGGGCTCGCCGCCGTTGATCCGGGCGAGCCGCCGGTACAGGGCCAGCCAGCCGTCGAGGACGGGTGACCCCGGCGCCCAGCTGAAGGCGGCGTAGTCGGCGTCGCGGACGGCGACGAGGCCGCCGGGGCGGCACACCCGCCGCATCTCGCGCAGCGCACGGACCGGGTCGGCGACGTGCTGCAACACCTGGTGGGCGTGGACGACGTCGAAGCTGGCGTCCGCAAAGTCGAGGGCCAGCACGTCACCGACCACGAAGTCGGCATCAACGCCGCGCTCGGCCAGCGTGGCCCGGCTCAGCGCCAGCGCCTCGGCCGTCGCCTCGAGCGCCGTCACCCGAGCCACCCGCTGGCCCAGATCGGCCGTGATGGTGCCCGGGCCGGCGCCGACATCGAGCAGTGTGTGCTCGGGACGAAGGTGCGAGAGCAGGTAGGCGACCGAGTTCTCGGCCGTGCGCCAGCGGTGCGAGCGCAGCACCGACTCGTGGTGGCCGTGCGTGTACCGAGCCATGGCGCCCATCATCGCCCCGCCCGCGGACGTCGGTCACACGGGGCTCACAGTTCGTGGCGGGCGCGGGTGGCGGCCGTACCGTGGCCCGGGTGTTCACCGGCATCGTGGAGGAGCTCGGCACCGTCGTCGAACGCGACGGCGCCCGGCTGCGCCTCGGCGCCTCCGTCGTGCTCGACGACGTCGCCCTCGGCGCGTCGATCGCCGTCGACGGGTGCTGTCTCACCGTCGTCGCGTTCGGCGATGACTGGTGGGAAGCCGAGCTGACCGACGAGACGTGGTCGCGCACGAGCCTCGGCGACCTCGTCGCCGGCGACCCGGTCAACCTCGAACGGCCCGTGCGCCTGAGCGACCGCCTCGGCGGGCACCTCGTCCAGGGCCACGTCGACGGCGTCGGCACGATCGTCGAGCCCGCCCCCGACCTGCGCGTGCGCTGCGACCACGACCTGCTGCGCTACGTCGTCAACAAGGGCTCGATCACCGTCGACGGGATCAGCCTGACCGTCGTCGATGCCCTCGAGGACGGCTTCACGGTGGCGATCATCCCCCACACCCAGGCCGTCACGACGCTCGCCACCAAGGGTGTCGGCGATCGCGTCAACGTCGAAGTCGACCTGACGGCCAAGTACGTGGAAAAGCTCCTGCACTGGCGGATGACGTGACGGAGTTGCGACCGATCGAGGACGCCATCGCCGCCATCGCTCGCGGCGAGATCGTCGTCGTCGTCGACGACGAGGACCGCGAGAACGAAGGCGACCTGATCATGGCGGCCGAGTTCGCCACGCCCGAGCGAATCGCCTTCTTCCTGCAGCACACGTCGGGCGTCATCTGCGCGCCCGTGACCAGCGAGCGGGCCCGCCGGCTGGCGCTCGGGCCGATGGTGCAACAGAACACCGAGAGCCAGCGCACCGCCTTCCTCGTCACCGTCGACGCCCGCGACGGCACGACCACGGGCATCTCGGCCGCCGATCGGGCGGCCACCATCCGAGCCCTCGTCGACCCGGCGACCCGGCCCGACGACCTGTTGCGGCCCGGCCACATCTTCCCGCTCGAGGCCCGCGACGGTGGCGTTCTCAAGCGCGCCGGCCACACCGAGGCGGCGATCGATCTGGCCGGCCTCGCCGGCTGTGCCCCCGTCGGCGTGCTCTGCGAGATCGTCAGCGAGGACCGCCACGACATGGCTCGCCGGCCGGAGCTCGAGCGCTTCTGCGACCGCCACGGGCTCGTGCTCGTCACGATCGCCGATCTCATCCGCCACCGTCGCCGCACGGAGAAGCTGGTCCGGCGGGTCGGGTCGGCGCCGTTGACCACGACGTGGGGCGACTTCACGTTCGTCGCTTTCGAGTCCGTGCTCGACGGCAGCCGCCACATGGCGCTGGTGCGTGGCGACGTGGCTGCGGCCGCCGCGCCGCTGGTACGGGTGCACAGCGAGTGCACGACCGGCGACGTGTTCGGCTCGGGTTATTGCGAGTGTGGCCGCACCCTCGACGCCGCCATGCGCCACCTCGCCGCCGGGCCCGAGGCCGGCGTGCTCGTCTACCTCCGCGGCCACGAGGGCCGCGGTCTCGGCGTCGCCCACACGCTCGACGGCGCCGGTGCCGTCGACCCCGCCATCGACCCGGGCGCGCCGCCCGACAGCCGTGAGTACGGCGTCGGCGCCCAAATCCTCGCCGACCTCGGCGTGACCCGGATGCGCCTGATGACGAACAACCCGGCCCGCTACGGCGGACTCGAAGGCTTCGGGCTGGAGATCGTCGAGCGCGTCCCGCTCGAGCTGGGCGAGGTGCGGCGCTGATGGCCGGCGACGTGCGCAGCCCCGAGGTCCCGGAGCCCGAGCTCGACGGTCGGGGCCGGCGCGTGGCCGTCGTCGCTGCCCGCTTCAACAGCCTGGTCACCATGCGCCTACTCGACGGGGCACGACGCGGCCTGGCCACGCTCGGCGTCGCCGACGACGACGTCACCGTCACGTGGGTGCCGGGGGCGTTCGAGATCCCGCTCGCCGCCCAGCGCCTGGCGACGACGGGCGACGTCGACGCCGTGATCTGCCTCGGCTGCGTGATCCGCGGCGAGACGGCCCACTTCGAGCACGTCGCCGGTCAGTGCGCGGCGGGGATCATGCGCGTCGGCCTCGACACCGGCGTCCCCGTCGTTTTCGGGGTGTTAACGACCGACACGCTGGAGCAGGCGATGGCCCGCAGCACGGCACCGGGCGAGGTCGGCTTCGACCAGCACAACGTCGGCGCCGAGGCGGCGGCGGTCGCCGTCGAGATGGCCGGCCGACGCGCCCCGCCCTGACCAGGGGCGGCGCCGCGTCGCCTACGTTGTCGCCTCATGCGCGTCACCGTGTTGGGGGCAGGGTCGTGGGGGACGACGGTGGCGTCGATGATGTCGGGGCGCAACGACACGTTGATCTGGGCCCGCAACGCGGCGACGACCCACGAGATCAACGACACCCACACCAACGAGACGTACCTGCCGGGCTTCGAGCTGTCGCGCAAGCTGGCCGCCACGTCCGACCTCGAGGAGGCGATGACCCACGCCGAGCTGCTGGTCGTCGGCGTGCCGACCAGCGCCGTGCGCTCGACGTTGCAGAAGGCCAGCCAGTGGATCAACGCCTGGATCCCGATCGTCAGCCTGTCCAAGGGGTTCGAGCAGGACACGATGCTGCGGATGACGCAGGTCATCAAGGAGGAGGTGCCGGGCCACCCCGTCGCCGCGCTCACCGGGCCGAACATCGCCCGCGAGATCATGGCCGGCCAGGCCGCCGCCACCGTGCTGGCGACCGAGGACCTCGCCGTCGGCGCCGAGATCCAGAACGTGCTCCACCGCGGGATGCTGCGGGTGTACACCAACCATGACGTCATCGGCTGCGAGCTCGGCGGGGCGTTGAAGAACGTGGTCGCCATCGCCTGCGGCATGGCCCAGGGCCTCGGCGTCGGCGACAACACCCGCTCGATGGTGATGACCCGGGGCTTGGCCGAGCTGACCCGCCTCGGCGTCGCCATGGGGGGCGAGGCGGCCACGTTCTCCGGTCTCGCCGGCATGGGTGACCTCGTGACGACGTGCATCAGCCCGCACAGCCGCAACCGCCACGTCGGCGAGCAACTCGGCCTCGGCCGGAAGCTGAACGACATCCTCGGTGAGATGACGATGGTGGCCGAGGGCGTCAAGACGGCGATCACCGTCAACGACCTGGCCAAGCAGCACGACATCGAGATGCCGGTGTGTCACGAGATCTACCGGGTCGTGAAGGGGCGGGTCAGCCCGGCCAACGCCTACCGGGGCCTGCGCCTGCGCCCTGGTCACGAACGCGACCCCGGCTGACCAGACTGGGGAGGTGACCACGACGCCGGACCTGGAGGTGCTGGAGCGGATCCAGCAGCGCATCCTGTGGCTGGCGGTGCGCATCGTCGACCACGCCAACCGGGAACGCCCGCCCGGCGAGATCAAGGTCGGGGGCCATCAGGCGTCGTCGGCGTCGATGATCGGGATCATGACGGCGCTGTGGTTCGCCCATCTCTCGGGCGAGGACAAGGTTGCCGTCAAGCCCCATGCCTCGCCCGTGTACCACGCCATCAAGTACCTGACCGGTGAGCTCGACCCGGCCTACCTCACGCGGCTGCGGTCGCTGGGCGGCCTGCAGTCCTACCCGAGCCGGACCAAGGACCCCGACGTCTTCGACTTCTCCACCGGCTCGGTCGGCCTCGGTGTCGTCGCCCCCCTGTTCGCCGCCGCCACCCGCCGCTACCTCGACGCCCATGGTCGGGCAGAGTCGGCGCCGGCGCGTTTCGTCGGGCTGGCCGGCGACGCTGAACTGGACGAGGGCAACGTGTGGGAGGCGATCACCGAGCCCGCCCTGCACGGCCTCGGCAACGTGATGCTCGTCGTCGACACCAACCGCCAAAGCCTCGACCGGGTCGTGCCCGAGCAGAAGATCAAGAAGCTGATGGAGTTCTTCGACGGCGCCGGCTGGCACGTCGTCGAGGCGAAGTACGGCCGCCGGCTCACCGACGCCTTCGCCCGGCCCGGCGGTGACGCCCTGCGCGGCCACATCGACGCCATGTCGAACGAGGAGTACCAGTCGCTGTTCGCCCACCGCGGCGCCGAGCTGCGCACCCGCTTCCTGGCTGGGGCCGAGGCCGCCGTCAAGCAGTTCCTCGAGGACGTCCCCGACGACGAGTTGGCCCCGCTCGTCCAGAACCTCGGCGGCCACGACCTCGGGGTGCTCACCGACGCCTATCGCCAATGCGACGCCGAAGCCGACCGGCCGAGCGTCGTGTTCGCCTACACGGTCAAGGGGTGGGGCCTGCCGATCGCCGGTGACCCGTTGAACCACGCCGCCCTCCTCTCGGCCGACCAGATCGGCGAGTTCCGGGCCTCGCTCGGCCTCACGCCCGAGTCCGAATGGGACCGCTTCGCCGCCGACTCACCCGAGGGCGAGGTCTGCGGCGCCACCGGCGGCGAGCTCAACAACGTGCCCGTGCCGGCGCGCCCCGAACTGCCGATCCCGACGGGCGTCGGCGTGCCGACGGTCAAACCGGTGTCGACCCAGGAGACGTTCGGCCGCGTGCTGACCCGCCTCGCCGACGTCGCCGGCGTCGGGGAATGCATCGTCACGACATCGCCCGATGTCAGCGTGTCGACGAACCTCGGCGGCTGGATCAACAAGATGGGCGTGTTCGCCCCGGCCGAGCAGATCGACTACCTCGGCGAGGAGCGCCTGCTGCGCTGGAAGCAGACGCCGGGCGGCCAGCACATCGAGCTGGGCATCAGCGAGATGAACCTGTTCCTCCTGCTGCACGCGCTCGGCCTCGGCCACGACCTCCACGGCCATCACCTCTTGCCGATCGGCACCGTCTACGACCCGTTCGTGTGCCGCGGGCTCGACGCCTTGATCTACGGGCTCTACTCGGGCTCGCGCTTCGTCGTCGTCGGCACGCCGGCCGGCATCACGCTGGCGCCCGAGGGCGGCGCCCACCAGTCGACGATCACGCCCTCGATCGGGCTGGAGCTGCCCGGCATCGACTACGCCGAGCCGGCGTTCGCGCCCGCCCTCGACTGGCTGTTGTGCGACGGCCTGGCGGCGCTGGCCCGACCCGACGGGGCGTCGCTGTATCTGCGCCTGTCGACGCGACCGCTCGACCAGGCCCCGTTCCTGGCCGCCGGCGACCGCCTCGGCGAGGAGGCGTTGCGCCGCGACGTGTTGGCCGGTGCCTACCGGCTGCGCGAGCCCGACGGGCCGGCCGATGTGGTGCTGGCGACGTGCGGGCCGGTCGTCCCCGAGGTGTTGGCCGCCGCCGAGGCGCTGGCGACCGAAGGGGTCGCCGCCCTCGTCGTCGACGTCACCAGCCCCGACCGCCTGTACCGGGCGTGGCGCTCGTCGCTGCGGGGGGCGGCCCGCGAGGCGACGGGTCCGAGCGGCGACCACCACCTCGCCCGGATCCTCCACCCGGACGAACGCTGCCAACCGATCGTCACCGTCCACGACGCCGCCAGCCACCACCTCGCCTGGCTGGGCGGCGTGTTCGGCGCCCCCGTCGTGCCCGTCGGGGTGGATGAGTTCGGCCAGTCCGGCTCCATCCCCGAGCTCTACGGCGTGTTCGACCTGCTCCCCGACCAGCTCGTCAACGCCGCCCTCGTGGCGCTCGCCTGACCGTCGTGGAGCGCGCACCGGCCACCCCCCGCCAGCTGGCCCGGCTGGTCGAGGAGCTGGCCGAGGTCGGGCTGGACTGGGCGGGCGACGAACCGTGGCACGCGTTGGCGCTCGAGGCACTCGACTACGCCCGCCGGCCCGAGGTCTTCGAGCAACGGGTGCCGAGCTTCGGGGCCATCGTCGCGCCGACCACCGACTCGTCGACGTGGTCGGCCGGGACGGCGCTCGACATCGACCTGCGTCCCGTCGACGGCCCGTGGCTGAAGGCCGCCCGTCTGTTCGCCGATGGGCTGTCGAGCTGGGTCGTGCTCGATCCGGGCGGGTACCCGACCGGAGCCGTCTTCGACCGCCCGGCCGGGTCCGAACGCGACCTCGTGATCGTGTCCGAGGTGATGGGTGCCACGGTCATCCAGCGCCACCCCAACGGAACCGTGCGCGTCGTCGGGGCGTCCGGCGTGCATCGCTGGGACGGGAGGAGCTGGCACCACGAGCCACCGCTGGCATCGTGGATCGACGCGCTGGTGGCGGCGTGCGGGGGGATGGATCGCGGCGAGATCGTCGAACTACTGCTGGCCTTCGCCGTCCACGATCTGGGCGCTCGGCACGTCGGCGCGACGCTGATCTATCGCGCTGACGAAACGGCGACGGCGCGGCTCGAGGCCCGGATCAAGCGAGCGCCGCTGCTGCGGCTCACCCACCCACCCGACCTCGCGCCGCTGCGCCACGCGCTGGCGCAGATCGACGGCGCCACGTTGTTCGACGCGGATGGTGTGATGGTGCAGGTCGGCGTGCGGCTCGTGCCCAGCCCGACGGCCGAAGCCGAGGT